>OFMK01000028.1_pt1 | contig 153823 bp, 143 predicted proteins | sample 1541781 | NCBI WGS metagenome assembly OFMK01 (sample SAMN04209250, study PRJEB22552) | human gut metagenome | biome: gut; material: feces | host: Homo sapiens | place: USA: Oklahoma
TCTCCGCTATAGAAAAGGAGGCAAGTATGCAGAAAGTAAATGTTTTAGGAACAGAGTACACGATTATAGACAAAACAGAGAAAGAAGACGAGAGGCTTAAGAAACATGACGGGTATTGCGATTCCTCTACAAAGACGATTGTGCTTTTGAAATATGAAGACGATCCGATGAACAAAGAGGATATGAGTTATTTCAGAAAGCAGATACTGCGGCATGAAATTATCCACGCATTTTTAAGTGAGAGCGGCCTTGAAGCCTGCGGAAACAGTTTTGGGGGATCGTGGGCACTAAATGAAGAAATGGTTGACTGGATCGCAATACAGGCACCGAAACTGTTTGCAGCTTTTTCGGAGGTGGATGCAATAGAACTGCCGACACATACGATCACATGCAAAACAGAGGTTGACGTAGAGAGTATTGCAGAAGGAATAAGAAAAGCCATTTTAAAAGAAACTATCAGGCAAAAGGATACGCTTGTATCTACTAAATACCGCGGTATTCCAATCGGAGAAATGTCCAGGTGGCAGTTAATAGAAGCACTCGAAGAGTGTAACAAGGTATTATGCAGAATTAAGTAGGGAGGTGAGCCGAATGGCATTGACAGAACAGAGAAAACTGTTTGTAGACGAATACATAAAGCTGCGCTGTAAAAATGCCACCAAGGCAGCCATAAACGCAGGATACTCTAAGAAATCAGCGCAGTCACAAGCATCACAACTATTAAAGGATTCTAATGTTTTGGAATATTTGGAAGAGAGAAAAGGGCAGATAAAGCGGGAGTTGCAACAAGAATTTATTTTCGACGCTTTAGAGGCAAGAAAAGTGATGCATGATATCTTAAACGATCCAGAAGCAGTAGACCGGGATAAAATCAACGTGGCAAAGGATTTTCTGGACCGTGCCGGATTCAAGCCGGACGATAAGGTACAGTTGTCAGGCGAAGTAAATACAAGCAATCCGTATGAGGGGCTTACAACAGAAGAACTAAAGAAGCTGATCCATGGTGGATAGAGAAACAATCATACAGGGCGCAAAGATAGAACTTGCCAGAAGGGAGTTCTTTTTTTATTGCAATCTGAAAGCCCCGGATTTCTACAAAGAGGAACGGAAGTATCTTGTTGACCTTTGCAGGGAGTTCCAGGGATTCCTTGCATCCGATGAGGACGTGATGGTTGTGAATGAGCCGCCGCGGCATGGAAAATCCAGAACCGCCGGTCTGTTTGTAGAATGGGTGCTGGGGAACGACCCCGCTAAAAAGATTATGACCGGGTCATACAATGAAACGCTTTCCACCATGTTTTCTAAGAATGTCCGCAACGACATTCAAGAAGAAAAAGCTGATCAGAGCAAGGTTGTTTTCTCAGATATCTTTCCGGGTGTTCGGATCAAACGCGGAGATGCAGCTATGAACCTATGGAGTTTAGAGGATGGTTATAATAATTATCTTGCAACCTCTCCCACCGGAACAATGACAGGTTTCGGCTGCGACATTATGATTATTGACGATCTGATCAAGTCAGCAATGGACGCAAACAACGCAAAGGTATTAGAAGATCACTGGAACTGGTTCACGGATACGATGCTTTCCAGGCTGGAAGAGGGCGGGAAAATCATCGTGATCATGACCAGGTGGCACAGCGATGACTTGGCGGGTCGGGTGCTTAGATGGTGTAAGGAAAAAGGAAAGAAGTACCGGCATATCTCCATGAAAGCCCTGCTTAACAAAGAAACGCATGAGATGCTCTGCCCCGAGGTGCTGAGCTATGAATCTTACCAAGATAAGATCAGTGCCATGGGTGCAGATATCGCCAGTGCAAACTACCAGCAAGAGCCAATAGATTTGAAAGGCCAGCTATATACCAGCTTCAAGATCTACGAGGATGTACCAATGGATAAGACAGGAAAGCCGTTGTTTACTTCCGTTCGGAGTTATACAGACACGGCAGACGAAGGATCTGACTGGCTATGCAGCATTGTTTACGGCGTATACAACAAAGAAGCCTATGTGCTGGATATTATCTATACAAAAGAGCCAATGGAGGTTACAGAGGGGCTTGTGGCAGCACAGCTCTACCAGCATCAAGTATCCTTGGCAAAGATAGAGTCCAATAATGGAGGTAAGGGCTTTGCCCGGGCTGTAAAAAGAATATTGAAAGAAAAGTATGGTAGTAACCGGACCAAGGTTAAATGGTTCCATCAGTCACAAAATAAGATTGCGAGAATCCTGTCTAACAGTACATGGGTCATGGACCATATATATTTCCCTGTGAATTGGAGGGACAGATGGCCGGCTTATTATGACGATATGAACAAATACCAGCGGGAAGGAAAGAACGCACACGATGATGGACCAGATGCAACAACAGGGGTTGCAGAGAATATAGAAAAAGCCGGCGGTGTTCGGTTTGGATAAGAGGTGAAACGATGGAGTTAGAAGCAGCAAAGAAAGTAATTAGAAAACATACATTAGGGCATTCCGGCTTTATCGAAAAGGCAGAGACGGCAAACCGGTATTACCGAAAGGAAAATGATATTCTTTTCCTGCCGAAAAAGTCTAAGGATGAGGAAACTCCGCTTCGCAATGCAGACAACCGGGTGCCAAGCAACTTCTATAAGTTGCAGGTTAATCAAAAGGCGGCTTATGCATTTACTACGCCGCCCACATTCGACGTAGACGACCAGGCGAAAAATGATGTAATCAAGAAAGCTCTGGGAGATGCGTTTGCAAAGAAATGCAAAGCTCTCTGTGTGCAGGCTGCGAACACTTCCGTCGGATGGCTGCATTACTGGCGCGGTGAAGATGGTACTTTTAAATACGAGGTCATAAATTCAACGCAGATTATCCCGGTATGGACAAAAGGGCTGGAAAAAGAACTGCTGGCCCTGCTCCGTGTGTATAACGACATGGACGAAGCCGGTGACGAGTACATGGTATACGAATACTGGACAGATACAGAGTGCCAGACCTTCCGGCGGCGATGCGACATGGATCTTGAAGCATTAGAAAGATACTGTATTTATACAGTACTTGATCCGGGTCCAGGGTACGGACAGGAAACAAATACGTTTCAGCATGGAATGGGAGAAGTCCCATTTATTTTTTTCAATAACAATGATGAAATGCAGCCGGATCTGAAGGATATCAAAGAACTTATAGACAGCTATGACAAAGTGTTCAGCGGCTTTGTTAATGACCTGGAGGACATTCAAGAGATCATCTTTGTACTTACCAACTACGGCGGTGAGGCAGGGAACCCAGACGATATTATCCAAGAGATTAAACGGGCAAAGCTGGTCCAAGTGGATAATGACGGGGAAGGAGATAAATCCGGTCTCTCGACCTTGGCAATCGAGATCCCCACAGAGGCCCGGGAAAAGATGTTAAATATCACCCGGAAATCCATTTTTGAGCAGGGCATGGCGATTGACCCCGACCCTCAGAACTTTGGAAACAGTTCCGGCGTGGCACTTGGATATCTGTATTCGCTGCTAGAACTTAAAACGGGGATGATGCAAACGGAGTTCATGATCTCATTTAACCGTCTCATTCGGGCAATCCTGCGGTTTTATCACATGGACGCAGAGAAGATAGAGCAGACTTGGACCCGTACATCTGTCACAAACGATTCGGAGCTTGCGGACATTGCCCAAAAGAGCGTGGGCGTTGTTTCCAAGAGGACCATTGTTAAGAATCATCCATGGGTGGAGGACCCCGACGATGAAATGGATCGTATAGAAGAAGAGGAAAGGCATGAATCCCAAAATGCGGAGACATATGGAGATGCGTTTCTGAAAGTTGGTGATCAGACCGATGTCGAAGAATAACAAGGAATATTGGAAAAAACGCTTTGAAGACTTAGAGCGATTTAATCACCAACGTGGGAGATCGTTCTATCATAAAATTGAAAAACAATATCAGATTGCAATGGATGCAATTGAAAAGGATCTCTCAAAATGGTATTTGCGATTTTCAAAAAATAATGAAATTTCATATGTGGATGCCCGAAAGCTATTAAATTCAAAGGAATTGAAGGAATTTCGCTGGAATGTTGACCAGTACATGGAGAAAGCAAAGAACAATATAGATGGTCGATGGACAAAACAGCTGGAAAATGCATCTGCAAAGGTCCACATCACACGGCTGGATGCGCTAAATATGCAGATGCAGCAGCATTGTGAGCAACTATTCGGCAACTATCATGATCAGACCAGCGAATACCTGAACAGACTTTATACAGAAAACTTTTACCATACGGCTTTTGAAGTGGCGAAAGGCACAGGTGTAGGTACTAACTTTGCACGATTGGACAAGAAAATGGTAGATCTGGTCATCCATAAGCCATGGGCCAGTGATGGAAAAGAGTTCAGCGGTCGTATTTGGGAGAACCGGTCAAAGCTGGTGAATACGCTACATTCAGAACTTACAACAGCGATTATTAAGGGCGATGCACCGCAGAAAACAATCAAAGCCGTTGCGAAAAAAATGGATGTCAGCAGGAGCCAAGCTGAAAATTTGGTTCTTACAGAGACGGCGGCTCTTTCTTCCAAGGCCACGCAGGATAGTTATCAAGAACTTGGCCTAAATAGATACGAGATTCTGGCAACGCTGGATTCAAGAACGTCAGAAATTTGCCGGAATATGGACCGGAAAAAATTTGATATGAAAGATTACCAAGTGGGAGTAACAGCGCCACCGTTCCACCCAAGATGCAGGACCACAACAATTCCTGACATCGATGGAGACATAACGGGGGAACGGGCGGCAAGAGGGAAGGATGGGAAAACCTACTACGTCCCGGCGGATATGACCTATCAGCAGTGGGAAAAGAAATATGTCGGGAAAGAACAAAAGAAAAATGTTCCAAATATACAAATAAAAGATGTGAATAATGCTGAATCATTTAAGAAGTATTCAGACAAGGAAATAAGAGATATCTCAAAGAAAATGGATAAACTGGCAGAGAAGCATATAAACAATAAAAGTAAATGGAGTGGCAATATCGTCATTAATCCACCGGACAGCGTATATGGGAAACTGTGGAACTGTGATATATCAACCCCGAGTGAAACTTGTCCTCATATATTGCTTCATGAACAGATCCACGCACATTCTATCAGTTATTATACACCGAAAGATTATATAGATAATTATAAAATAGAAGAATCTTCCGTGCAGCTTCTTACGCAGGAGATTAGTGACAGGGAAAATATTGAAATCATTGAATCACAATATGATGAGCTGGTTATGTACCTGCGGGAGATCAATCAAATTGCAAAGATCAGTGGAAATGACTATGAGTTTGCAGTGGAATTGATCGAAACACCGGTACCTGAGCGATTATCATGGTTAGAGCAGAAGATCTTTGATATAATGATGAAAGGAGGAACGGTTGATGAATATCGGCGGTTGACAGAATTAATTGAAGACTTGCGGAACTAAGGAGGACTTATGAACGCAGAAGACATTGTAAGAAGAATAAAAAACAAAGACAATACAGACGAAGAATGGTTAAAAATCCATGCAGACATTTTGACTTTTCTTGAAGGAGATCCAAGCGAAGAAGACAAAAAGATTTTCGTACCTTTTGGATATTTGGAAATGGTCAGCATGATCTGTGACGGAATCAAAAGAAAGGAAAAGTGATCCAACATCTTGGAACTATCCGTTAAATAGTGTAAGCATCCTTAACAGGGTGCTATTTTTCTACTCTTTTTTACTGGTTGCAGAGAATAAAGAACAACGACAAATCCCACACCGGGAGAGCCGGAATAAACAATCTATGGAGGTATTTAGGAAATGGAATGGTTAAAAAAGATTTTAGAACAGGCAAAAGTGAATGAAGAAGGGAAAATTGATATTGATGCGGTCATGAAGCTGGTCAATGCAGAGTTTCCAAAACATGCAGTGCCTAAGGAAGACTACAACAGTAAGGCTACGGAACTCAAAACAGCTAACGACACGATCAGAGATCTCAAAAAGCAGAACGATGGTAATGAGGATCTCCAAAGCAAGATAAAGGAATACGAGACAGAGGTCGGAAACCTGAAAAAAGAAAATGAATCTATTAAAAAGACAACAGCTTTAGAACGTGCGCTTGAAGATGCAGGATGCCTTGATCCCGGGTATGTAATCTACAAACATGGGGGCCTGGATAAATTCAATTTTGATGAATCCGGGAAACCGATTGGCGTTGAAGAAGTAACAAAGTCATACCGGGAAACGATGGCACACGTATTTAAGCCAACAGAGCCGGGAGGCGGATATCATCCAGCTGGCGGCGGAGATCCTAAAGGGGATAATCCTTGGGCAAAAGAGACATTCAATCTCACAAAGCAGGGAGAAATCTACAAAAACAACCCGGCGCAGGCCAAGGAGTTAATGGCTGCGGCAGGGATCAAACAGTAAAGAAAGGAAGTAAACATTTATGGCAGGAACAACATTAACAGACGTAATTGTACCGGAGTTATTTAATCCGTATGTGATCAACAAAACCATGGAAAAGTCCGCGTTAGTACAGAGCGGAATCGTAGTAAACGACGAAGAGTTCGACAACTTGGCAAGCCAGGCGGCACCGACTGTCAACATGCCGTTCTTCGAGGACCTCACAGGAGAATCTAAACAAATCGTTGAGGGAGAAGACGGACAGGAAGACAAGATTAAATCAAACAAGGACGTTGCAGCTATCATCAGACGATACAATATCTGGGCTGCAACAGATTTATCTGCGGCATTGGCTGGGAAAGACCCGATGGAGGCTATTGCTTCTCTAGTTGCCGGATTCTGGGCAAGAGATATGCAGAAAGAGCTTGTGGCTTTATTAAATGGTATTTTTGGAACAATACCAGCGCAGGGAGACAGCGGAACAGCAGAAACACGACTGGCATCGAATATCCTGGATATTTCAGGTTCTTCCGGAAATGCAGGAAAGTGGTCAGGTGCCGCATTTATCGACGCAGAGCAGAAGCTTGGGGACAATAAGACAGCATTGACCGCGGTATGTATGCACAGCGCCACAGAAGCGGAACTAAAGAAACAGAACTTAATCGAGACGGTACAGCCGTCAAATGATGTAGCATTTGGGCTTTACCAGGGCAAGCGTGTTATTGTTGATGATGGATGCCCCGTTAAAGGCTCTGGTGCGTCTCAGGTGTTCTCTACTTATCTGTTTGGGACTGGGGCAGTTGCTCTTGGTAATGGTTCTCCGGCTGGATTTGTTCCGACAGAAACAGACCGTGCTAAGCGAAAAGGTTCTGGTGTAGATTATTTGATCAATCGTAAGACTATGATCCTGCATCCGCGTGGTGTTGCATGGACAAATGCAAACGTAGCAAAGATGGAAGGGCCATCCAGAGCGGAAATGAGCGATCCAGCAAACTGGAACCCAGTTTATGAACCAAAACAGATCCGGGTTGTCGAGTTTAAACACAAGTTATAGGAGCACGCCTATGGAGGTAGAAATACTAAAAATATTGCTCGGGATCTCCGGGAATGAGAAAGATAAAATCCTTGAATTTATCTTGGAGGAAACGAAAGAGACAATATTAAATTACTGCAATATTGATGCGCTGCCAGAAGGGCTTACAAATACGGCCTACCGCATGGCAATGGATTTATACCGTTATGATCGCCCGGGCGGTACAGCTCCGGTGGCGGTTACCTCCATATCTGAAGGAGATACTTCCACGAGCTTCGATAATGCAACGAATTACTTACAAGATGGGATTTTAAAGAATTATAAGCGGCAGCTGAACCGATACCGTAAACTGAGGTGGTAAGATGATTGCAGAAGCGATTAAACAGGCGCAGAAGATGCACAGGACCGTCATAGAACAGACTTATGACGGAACCTGTACAATTTATAGCTTACAGGATGTGAAAGACCCGGAAACGAAGATTACAGAGCATAAGGAAGTGACCTTGCTAGGAGATGTACCGTGTCACCTGTCTTTTTCAGGGGCAGTGACGGCAGATGGAACCGGAACGTCTACGGATGTAAAACAAGAGATCAAGCTGTTTCTTGCCCCGGAGGTCCCGGTACCGCCAGGGAGCCGGATTGAGGTGACGCAGCGTGGAACGACAGAGAGTTATTCCAAGAGCGGAAAACCAGCGGTCTATTCTTCGCACAAAGAAATATTGCTGGAACTGTGGAAGGAGTATGCATAATGTCGGTGGAAGTGGATGTAAGGCAGCTGGAAGAACTGGCAAAGAGGATTGGCCGGTTCACAAAGCAAGACGTGGACCGGATCTGTATAGAGTGCGCCAAAGAAATTGCGCTGCGTCTACTTAGAAAGGTAAAAGTACGGACCCCTGTGGATCGTGGACGGCTGCGGGATTCCTGGCGAATTGAAAGAGTTTATAAAGACGGCACAGAGTATGTTGCGGAAATCATAAATTCCATGGAGTATGCATCCTATGTGGAAAATGGACACCGGCAGGAGCCAGGGCGTTTTGTTCCGGCAATCGGGAAACGGTTGGTGAAGTCTTACGTCCCAGGCAAGTATATGCTGCGGATTTCTGAGCAGGAAGTGCAAAAAGAGGCAGATAAGTTTGTTCAGAATCGTATTGAGAAAGCGTTGGGTGATCTATTTGGTTGAGAAGATTATATCCGGTATAGCAAATGTACTGGATCAAAACTATCCTGATGCTGCTATTTATGCGCAGGAAGTAAAACAACATATGAGGGAACCATGTTTCTTCATCCAGTGCTTGGAAGTCGGGACCAGCAAACGGCTGGCCCATCGGTACGACCAGATCAGGCCATTTGAAATCGTATACTTTCCAAAGAAAAAGGAAGACACTAGAGAAATCCAGAGGGTTCTCGGTGAACTTCCTTTTTTGCTGGAATTTATTCAGTTGGCGGATGGCCCGGTTATGGGCAGCAAGATGGAATCAAAGATCGAAGATGATCTTGGGCATTTCCTTGTCAACTTTGATTTTCCAATCCGGCGGCAGGTAGATGAAGGACCAAACATGGAGGAAATAGAGATCATGGGAGGGATCAAATTTGAAAAGTAAAAGAGAAGTAAAAGACGGTATCCGGTACGGGAAGATACAGCTTTGTAATAGTACAAAGTTTCTGAAGCACAGAGACTTGTTACAAGCAGTCCTGGAACCGGATCAAACATATACAGCGGCAGAGGTTGAAAAGATCATTGCCGGATTCAAGAAAGGAAAGGTGAACTGATGTTAGGTGGTGGGAATTTTAAAACCATGAACAAAGTATTGCCAGGGAGTTACTACAATGTAGTCTCTGCAAAAAACGTAAGCTCAGGCTTGAGCCAGAGAGGAATTGTAGCACTTCCGATTACACTTGACTGGGGTCAGGAAAATAAGGTTTTCAAGGTGGAGGCAGAGAGCTTCGATAATGAAGCTATGCAGTTGCTTGGATATAAAAGCGATAGTCCGAAGCTGGCAGCGTTCCGGGAGATTTTTAGAAACTCACGGCTGATATATTGCTATCGACCGGTGAAAAACGGGGTAAAAGCGGCGAATGACCTTGCAGAAGCTCTCTATCCGGGTGGAAGAGGAAATGATATTAAGATTTCTGTGAGTGCAAATGTGGATGATCCAAAAAAGTTCGATGTTGTGACCATAATGGACGGAACGACCATGGATACACAGACCGTTGCAAAGGCGGATGAACTAAAGGAAAATGCCTATGTTTCATTCAAGAAGATAGAGACATTAGAGGCTGTAGCGGCAAAGGCTCTGACAGGAGGAACGAACGGTGATGCGATCACAGGAGAAGAGGAACAGGATTTTTTAAATGCGATTGAATCCTATTCATTTAATGCGCTGTGTTGCACGTCTACTGATCCCACAGTTCAGAAATTGTACTTGGCTTTTACAAAGCGCATGCGAAACGAGGTCGGCCTAAAGTTCCAGACCGTAATCCACAAGATGGAAAATGCCGATTTTGAAGGTGTTGTTTCTACGTGGAATGATGTAGAGACAGTGGACGGAAAAGCTGTTTCTATTACAAATGACGGAGACGGAAATCCGACGCAGCAGATCACAGATCTTGGTAGCAATGCAATCGTGTATTATACGGCCGGAGCGATTGGAGGGTGTGATATTAATTCATCTAACACAAACAGGACATATGACGGAGAACTCCAAGTGATTACAAAGGAGACACAGAAAGAACTTGAACAGGCGATCAAAGCCGGAAAGTTCATGTTCCATAATGTGGATGATGAGGTCCGAGTATTGACTGACATTAATACATTTGTATCGTTCAAGGAAGACAAGAATGAGGACTTCCAGAGCAACCAGACTATCAGGGTTCTGGATCAGGATGCCATTGAAACGGCGTTGCTGTTCAACAACAAATATCTTGGAAAAGTCCTAAATGATCAGTCGGGGCGTATAAGCTTTTGGAATGATTTGGTGTCTCTCGCAAATGAGTTCGCAACGCTTGGAGCGATCGAGGACTTTGACAGTGCAAACATCACGGTCGAGAGAGGCGCAGGAAAAAAGACGGTGATCGCCACAAAACTGCTTAAGCCCGTGAACTGCATGGAACAGTTATACACGACTGTTACAGTACAGTAGGAAGGAGGTACGACTACTATGAATAACATTACGATGCAGGCGAAAGATTCCATCAGTGCCAAGTTGGCAAAATGTTATATTACGATCGGCAGCAACCGGTACAATGCTTTCAATATGATCAACATGGAGGCAAAATTTGAAAAGAATAAAACGGAAGTCCCGATTTTAGGACAGACCGGAGTTGGAAATAAGTCTACTGGATGGAAAGGGACCGGTTCTGCCACGATGCATTATAATACGAGTATCTATCGGCGTATGATGCTGGACTTTAAGAATACAGGTCAGGACGTTTATTTTGATATTCAGGTAGAGAATGAGGACCCTACGAGTGACGCAAAAAGACAGACTGTGATTCTTAAAGGGTGCAATATAGACGGCGGAATTTTGGCAAAATTTGATGCATCCAGCGATGATCCGCTTGACGAAGATGTAGACTTCACATTTGAAGATTTTGAAATGCCAGAAGAATTTAACTTATTGAACGGAATGTTATAGGAGGAATATATGAGTAATTTAGAAGCTTTTATGGCACAGAATGCCATTAAGGTAGAAAATAAAAAGATCGTAGTAAGCGAAAGATTTAAAAACAAGAATGGAGAACCCATGAAATGGGAAATCCATTCGATCACAAAACATGATGACGATATACTCCGTAAAGAATGCACAAAAAGAATCCCGGTAAAAGGTCGAAAAGGTATGTATACGCCAGAACTAGATACAAATACATATCTTGCGAGACTGGCAATAGCATGTACATCATTCCCAGACTTGAACGATAAGGAATTGCAAGATTCCTATGGAGTAATGGGAGCGGAAGACCTTTTAAATAAAATGCTTCTTCCTGGAGAATTTACGGACTATTTGGATGCAGTCCAGGAGATCAATGGATTTGATTTCTCTATGGACGATCTTGTAGAAGAAGCAAAAAACTAATAAGTGGAGGCGATAGTGACGCAAACTATGCTTACTATTGCCTCCATAAATTTCGCATGTTGCCGTCTCAATTTCTGTCTTTAGACCGCTATGAAAAGGGATTCATTATAGCGGCAATAGATATTAAGGTTGCAGAAGAAGAAAAAGCTGCGAAAAAGGCAAGGAAAAAGTAATGCATGGAGAGGATTGAACAAGTGGGAACAATACAATCTTATATTCGCCTACATAGCGGTATAGCCCAAGCACTCCAAAGGGATGTTTCGGCTATAAACAGGACGATCAGTCAATTTCGAAATATGAGAATGGCATCAGAAGGAATGGTAAATACATCCTCAATAGATTCAGGGGCGACGGCAATAGAAAGGGCTGCCCAGTCCGCGAACCGTACCGAACAGGAAATGAATCAAGCTTCCAGCGCAACGCAAAGGATGCAACAAGAACTTCGTGGAGTTGGACAGCACACTCAAAACAATACAAACTATCAGAACAATTACAACAAATCTGTAAATGACGGTTCCAGTGCCGTTTCTTTTTTGCTTGGAAAAGCAAAAACAATGGCTACAACGCTTGGGGCGGCATTTGGAGCAAAACAGGTGATCGGATTGTCCGATACCATGGCATCCAGCCGCGCCAGGCTTGATCTGATGAATGATGGATTGCAAACGACAGAACAGTTACAAAACATGATCTACCAATCAGCACAACGTTCGAGAGGTAGTTATCAAGATACGGCAGATATTGTATCAAAACTTGGAACATTAGCAAAGGGAGCATTTAAAAGCAATGAAGAGGCCGTTTTGTTTGCGGAACAGATGAATAAACAGTTTGTCATAGGAGGTGCTTCTGCACAAGAACAAAGTGCGGCAATGTACCAACTTACCCAGGCTATGGCTTCAGGAAGGCTGCAAGGCGATGAGTTTCGTTCTATTATGGAAAATGCCCCAATGTTAGCGCAATCAATCGCACAATATCTTGGAAAATCCACGGCAGAATTGCGGGAGATGAGCAGTGAAGGCCTATTAACATCGGATGTGATTAAGAATGCGTTGTTTGCATCCGCGGATGAAACGAACAGGAAATTTGAGCAGATGCCGAAAACATTTAGCCAGGTTATGGCGAGTGTAAAAAATCAGGCCCTTATGGCATTTCAGCCGGTATTAAATCAAATAAATAAGATAGCAAACAGCAAAAAGTTTGATAGTTTTGTAAATGGAGCGGTTGGAGCAATAAACACAATTGGTTCCGTTGCCGCTGTAGCGTTGGGGGCAATTGTAACAATCGGAGCATTTATGAGTGATAACTGGTCTATTATAGGTCCTATTGTGTATGGAATTGCAGGGGCACTGATGCTTTATTATGGAAGACTATTCCTGATTAATAATGCAGAAAAGATACACGCCGGTATTATGGCTATCAAAAACGGGGCCATGATAGCTGCGGTTCCGATCTATTCCCTTCTCACTAGGCAGACAATGGCACAGACCGCAGCACAGTGGGGTTTGAATACTGCCTTATTAGCCTGTCCGATCACATGGATCATTATAGCAATCGTCGCACTGATTGCTATTTTTTATGCCGCAGTAGCAGCGGTGAATAAATTTGCCGGGACGTCCTATTCTGCCACGGGTATCTTAGTTGGTGTGTTTGCTACTGCCGGGGCTTTTATTGGAAATACAGTGATAGGGGTCGTAAACGCTGTGATCACATGGTTTGTGACGCTGTGGAACTTTATAGCAGCTTTTGCGAACTTTTTTGCGAATGTCTTTAATGATCCTGTGGCGGCAATCGAACATTTATTTTTAAATTTGTTCAACTGCATCCTAGACATTGTATCTGGGGCCGCTGGTCTGATCGACAAGATTACGGGACAGGATTTGTCTGGTTCTATAGATGGATTCCAGAACAAGGTAAATAAATGGGCACAGAACAAGATTCCAGAGCAAAAAGAGTATGTAAAACGTGTAGATCCAAGTAAGTATACGATCAACAAAAGGTTTGATTATAGTGATGCCTATAAGGCTGGACGTGATTGGGGCAAAAACTTAGGGAAATCCAAGAAGGTAAAAACACCAAAAGTTAAAAGTCCTAAGATACCAGATTATGGGAAGATGGCAGGTGTAAAAGACCCAGCCAGCGCGGCAACAGCAGCAAACACTGGGAAAACAGCGGCAAACACAGCCAAGACAGCAAACAGTGTATCTGCAACTCAGGAGGATCTTTCCTACTTGCGGGATATTGCAGAGCAGGAGGCGATCAATCAGATCACTTCCCCGATCATAAATATCGACATGACAAACAATAACACAGTAAACAGCAGCTTAGATCTTGACGGTATTTCTTCTATGCTTAGAAGTAAGGTAGAAGAAGAAATGTATGCCAGTGCAGAGGGGGTATATTAATGTATCAGGTATGGATGGGGAGTTATTTACTCCCCGTTACCCCGTCAAAAGTAAATATGACGATCAATAACAAAAATGAGACCGTGGATCTGATCACCGGTGGAGAAGTAAACATCCTGAAAGACCCGGGGTTGACCACGATTGATTATGAGTGCCAGTTTCCGAACCTTACAAAATATCCATTTGCCCGGTATGTGAATGGTCAGTTTCAGAACGCAAAGTATTTTCTTGATGCGTTTGAGAAGATGAAACTGGACCGAAAGCCTTTTACATTCAAGATCTTGAGATCTACGCCGCAAAATAAAACAATTTTCGATACTTCTATGAATGTAACGCTGGAAGACTATAAAATTTCCGACGATGCAGACGAGGGATTTGATATGAAAGTGTCTGTAAACCTGAAACAATGGAAGGACTACGGCACGAAAAAGCTGATCGTGAAAAAGCCGAAAAAGAAAAGCTCTAAAAAGAAAGCGAAGACAAAAAAGAAGAAGTCTTCCAAGAAAAAGAAAACAGCTTCTAAGACATATACCGTAAAAAAGGGCGACTGTCTTTGGAAGATTGCGAAAAAGAAGCTCGGCAAAGGTAGCCGTGAAAAAGAAATCTATAAACTAAACAAATCCTTGATTGAGAAGACAGCAAAGAAACACGGGAAAAAGAGCAGCAACAATGGGTGGTGGATTTACCCAGGTACAAAGTTGAAGCTGCCCAAAAAGTAGGTGATACGATGGCAAAAGATATTGTAGACATTGCTTTATCCCAGATCGGGTATAAAGAGGGATCTGGAAACAATACGAAATATGGAAAGTATACCGGAGCAAATATGGCCCCGTGGTGCCACTCTTTTGTGTCCTGGTGTGCTTACAAAGCCGGAGAAACGAAGGCAGTCCCGAAGACCGCCAGCACCGACACCGGAATGGCCTGGTTTAAGAACAAAGGCCGATTCAAGAAAAAGGGCAGCTATAAACCACAAAGGGGCGATATTGTTTATTTTAAGACAGGCCGCAGCCATGTGGGGATAGTGGAAAAAGTAAAGGGAAATACGCTGCATACCGTAGAGGGGAATACTTCAAACAAAGTTGCCCGCCGGACCTATTCTCTCAACAATGGGACTATCACCGGATACGGGGTGCCAAACTACAAGAACAGCGGGACGGTGACCTATTCCTCCTATACCACAAAAACTTTAAACGGTAAAAAGGTAAAGGCAAAGTTTACCGGTTACTATCCTGCAAATAATTCTATGGAAGGTGGCTTCTATGCTGCCAATGGCGAAAAACTAAACTATAAGAAAAAGACTTGTGCTGCACCGAAGTCTATTCCGTTTAATACGCAGATCCAGGTGTTGAAAACGGGGACGAAACAGGACGAGAAAACATTTCGTGTCAATGACCGCGGCGGTGCAATTAAAGTGGTTAACGGTGTCTATCACTTCGACTTGCTTTTTAAAAATAAAACTGATGCGAATAACTTTGGTGTTCGTACCGGCTATGCGATCATCGGTAACGGTACGGGATATAAGCTTTCAAGCAAGACGAGCAAAACATATAAGGCAAACAATACAACCAGCGCGGCAGAAAAGAAGTATCTAAAAAGACTTGCAAAAAGCGAAGGTTCCGGTACAGCACCGGCACTTTCAGGGGAGATCGTAGCAAATTATAATCATGCGAATGTGGATCTTCAAGTGCTGGTCTCACAGAGAAAAAGTATATACGGCACCGTATATCAGCCGGCGGTCGAAGAATTAAGTCTGACGTTAGAACGATCTGGTACTCCGGGGAAATGCACGTTTAAAGTTTATAAAGATGATATCCTTAGGATACAAAAAGGAAATATGGTCCGGGTGATTGTAGACAACTGTAAATTGTTCTACGGGTTTGTTTTCACCACGAAGGAAAGTGACCCAGAGCATTTAGAGATCACGGCATATGACCAGCTGCGATACTTCAAATACAAATCTTCTTATACCTTTAAAAAAGCTAAAGCATCCACGGTTCTCCGCACAATCTGCAAGGATCACCTGTTTCATTATGGGACCATTGCCGATACAAAATATAAGCTGCCGAAAATAATCCAGCAGGATAAAACCTTGCTGGATATCATGGGAGATGTCCTAGCAGAAACTACAATGGCAACCGGGAAAATCTATATACTATACGATCAATACGGGAAAATAACGCTGCAAGATGCCGCAAAACTCCGCTTGGATTGCGTAGTAGATAAAGAAACGGCGCAGGGGTATAGTTACGAATCGTCCATAGACGGAAATACATATAACTATATCGTGTTGAAGCTGGAAGACCAGAAGGGAAGTTTTGTTTCTATGGATTCCGGCGCAATCGAAAAATGGGGAATGTTGAAATATGTGGACACTCTAAAGGACCCCTCTATTGGAAAAATAAAAGCAGATGCTTTGAGAAATGCTTATAGTCGGTTGGAACGTAAATTTACCGTCAACGATGTATTCGGAGATCCACGGGTAAAGGCCGGATTTTCGGTGCCGGTGATCATGAGTTTACACGATAAAACACTAAAACATTATATGATGGTCGAAAAGGTGACGCATAAGTTTAAAAACAGGGAGCACACCATGGACCTGACATTGAGAGGAGCTGGTATTAGTGGCTGAGTGGGTAGCATTACTTAAGAAGATAGCAAAACAGGAGAGAGAGTCCAGCGAGCCTGCGGCAATCGTAGAGGGAAAAGTTACGTCAGGAGATCCGTTGAAAATCCGCTTAAACAAAAGGGTAACGATTGATAAAGACTTTTTATATATGACTGATGCTGCAAAAGAATTGAAAAAGGGAGATACGGCAATCCTGCTCAGGAACCAAGGAGGGCAGGATTTTGTTGTGCTTGGAAGGAAGGTGAAGTGATGTTACCAGACACCACAGGAGATCCGTTGGCAGATGAAGATATAATAGACGGAATAGACGACGATCCGAGTTTTGAGCTGCAATCATACCCGAATAAAACATATCGACTCTTAAATAACGGAACCATCGGCGGGTATGTCGATGGTACAGAAGCAGTCCGGCAGGCAATTCACTGTATCCTTAATACAGAGGCCGGAAAGCATCTGATCTATGAAGAAAATTACGGAATAGAACTAGAAGATCTGTATGGGATGCCGCAAGAGTTTGTAATCTCTGAGCTGCAAATGCGGTTTGAGGATGCCTTATTGCAGGATGAACGGATACAGAGCCTAAACGACTTTACAGTCGAGAGAAAAGGAAAGAAAGCTGTTCTATGCAACTTTATAGCCGATACGACAGAGGGAGATATTGAAATAGAAGAGGAGGTGACCTTAAATGCTGGAGACGCTTGACGATCTGGATGCGATTGACGCTGATGATATTGTAGAAGAAATGATGGAGAGTGTAGAGGAGAATCACCCGGACATAGACACCCGGGAAGGAAGTATTATCTATGATTCTACCGCAGTGGTTGCGCAGGAACTATACAGCATTATACAGTCGATAAAGCTAATCCATAATGAAACTTACGTGGACACAGCAACGCTGGAGGGACTGATCATGCGGTGTGAGGAGCGTGGGGTGGAAATCAAAGAGCCTACCTGCGCATTATTACAGGCAAAATTTGATCTTCCTGTGAACATTGGAGACGTGTTCACGATTGTAGATAGTCAAATGAATTATGAAATCGAAGAATTGATAGAGGAGCCTACTGTGGAAAACGGTATGCTCTATTTTTATTCTTTGCGGTGCCAGGAAGACGGGGAAGAGGGGAACTTGTACTTAGGACATCTGATACCGGTTAGCGATATTGAAAACTCTGATATGCTGACTGTCGCAGAAGCAACTGAACTGATCATATCTGCAACAAACGGGGATGATGAGGATGCCATACGTGAGAAGTATTATCAAAGTTGCCAAACAGGACGTTTTGGTGGCAATATCGCCGACTACAAAGGAAAAGTGCTGACCATGGAGGGTGTTGGAGGCGTAAAAGTATATCCGGTCTGGAATGGCGGGGGTACTGTAAAGTGCGTGATTATATCGCCTGTTTCAGACAAACCTTCTGAGGATGTGGTATATGCCGTCCAGGAGGCCCTTGATCCAGTTACGGGCCAAGGTCAGGGCCTTGGGTGGGCACCAATCGGACATATCGTAACGGTGGAGGCTGTTACAGAACAGCCAGTGAATATAGAAACCTCTATCGAATATAAAACCGGCTGGGCATTTGAAGCGGCAAAGTCACAGATAGAAGAAGCGATTGACACCTATTTAAAAGAGGTAAACCAGGAGTGGCAGGACACGGAAAGTTTAAAGGTCCGGATTGCACAGATAGAATCCGCATTGCTGGATCTGGAGCCGATAGTGGATATCGGGAATACAAAAATAAATGGAATAGAAGAAAATCTAATACTTGGCCCAGATTCCATTGCAGTCAGGGGTGATGTGATTGGATAGCCTTAAAAATGCAGAAAAAACCATTGTTCATCTCCCGAAATTCCTGCAAAAATACCATGAGATGAAAATACTCTGTGAGCAATATGACCGGTGGATCAACCGGATATGGAAATTAGTTGACGAACTATATTGTAATCAGTTTATCCCAACGGCTACGGAAGCCGGTGTATCCAGATATGAAAAAATCTTTGGGATAGTAAAGAAAGATACAGATACGCTGGAAGATCGCCGCTTCAACCTCATGATGGCAGTTACGCAGCAACTTCCATATACTTATGCGAATCTGATGATTAAGCTGAATACGTTGCTTGGTCAGGATGCCTATTCCATTGACTTGATCAATGAGGAATATCGAATTGAAATCCGTGTGGCCTTGAAAGTGAAAGATAGAGAGGATAGTGTCTTAAGGTTGCTCAGAAGAGAACTGCCAGCGAATATGATAATAGATGTTGACTTAGATTATAACAATTATGAAACTTTGGGAACATTTACATATGATCAGCTGGCGCAGTGGAGCCATGACCATATAAGAAATGAGGTATTAAAATGAGAAATACGACAAACTACAATTTAAAGCTCCCAGATGGGCCGGACAAATATAATATTCAGGATTTTAACAGCAATGCAGAAAAGATAGATTCTGAATTAAAAAGTCAATCGGATGCTATTGCTGATCGGTACAGCAAGACCGAGGTAGACAATAAATTTTCCATGCACGAGATGAACGTAGACTGGAAAGAGAGCGTTGACACGTTCGACGATATTGCTACAATATACCCGGAGCCAGAGAGCGGATGGACCGTAAATGCAAAGGATACAAACTATACATATAGATTTGATGGAACGGCGTGGGTAGCCATTTCTGCGAATGCGATTCCAAAGGCCACAAAGGAACTTGACGGTATTATGCAAAAAGAAATGGTAACAGAACTTGAAAGAGTTGGACAGAAGATAGACGAAGTCAAAAAAGAGGAACATTATACAGTCAAAGAGTTTTATACATTTCCCGAACAAGTGAATGAACTCGCATATGGGAATGGTAAATATGTTGCTGTTTGTGAAAATAACATCTACACATCGACAGATAAAATAAATTGGGACATAACTTTTATGCCCGGAGCTAAGTCTGTTGCATATGGTAATGGATTTATAGCGGTTGGACAAAATGGACTAATCTTGACATCTCAGAACGGAATAGATTGGATAGATAGAACAGATGATGCAATGGCTAATCTATCTAAAGTAATTTATGCGGGTGGAAAATTTATAATTGTTGGAGAAGGCGGAATTATTGCGACTTCAGATGGAAGTGCAGTTACTAAACAGACAAGTCCAACTGACACAGACTTAAAAGCAGTTACTTACGGGAATGGAAAATACATTGCTGTAGGGAATCTGAGAGGTTATGCATCCGTGGTAACATCAGAGGACGGTGTGACATGGACGAAAATAACTTTAAACGCACTTTTAAACCGCAAAGCTATTTTTGACATTGCATATGGAAATGGAAATTATATAATTTTAGACTCCACGACACTTTATGTTACCGGGGATTTCACTAATGTTATAGCAAAAAGATTGGATGATGTGCCAACAGCAAATGGTGTAATTTCTTATATAAAGGATCGCTTTATCTTATCGTGCAGGTATAAAGACTATGACTCAAAGGACGGGATCGAATGGATCGAGATAACAAAAGAACTGGATTGCAAATTGTCTAATATTGATTATATAAATTCTGAGATCATAGGAATATCAACATTGAAAAAGGTCATAAAGCTCGACACTTATTCAATGGAAGAATTAAAAAACAATGTTAGTGAACTAAATTCGGCTTTAGATACGTTAAAAACAACTACAGTATGTTGTTACACAGGATCAGGGATCGTCTCAACTCCATTGATAGAAAGAACATGGAATACATGGATAGATGCTCCAGGAATAGGCAAAACACCACTTGCAATTATTCCAACATGGAGCAATACGAATGTAGTGTTACAGCTGCGTTATCAGAGTGGATCTATCCAGATTTTGCCGCAGGCTGCGGTAAATAATATTACAATTCAGTATGCTATTTTATATTTTAATTAAATCAGAATTTAGTTAAGGACCGGAAGGTTCTTTTTTTTGTTGCGACATCGCAACAGGGGAGGAGATATGAAGATAAGAGCAGGGCCGGGAACGGCCTTTTTGTTATGCAGTAAAACGAATATGAAAGAAGTAATTAAAGAAAGGAAAGTGAGGTAAATGAAGAAAATGGGAAACAACATCATTGATACTTATAATGCGATTACGGGGGCAGCAGTGGCTGTCCTGAGCTATATTCTTGGAGAGCATTGGATTCTATTTGTGGCCTTCTTTGCCCTAAATGTGGTAGACTGGCTCACAGGCTGGATGAAAAGCCGCATGGCGGGCAAAGAGAACTCTGCAGAGGGGTGGAAAGGTGTATTAAAGAAATTAGGATACTGGCTGATGATTATGGTTGCTTTTGGGGCCAGTGCAGTGTTCGTCGAAATTGGTCTGGTAATTGGAGTTGATCTTGGAATCACAACCTTGCTGGGCTGGTTTGTCCTGGCATCACTTTTAGTAAATGAGATCCGGTCAATCGTAGAAAATTTTGTGGAGGCTGGCTTTAATGTGCCCGCAATTTTAGTCAAAGGGTTGGAAGTAGCAGACAAAGTAGTAAACAAGGATCAGGAAGGAGAGGACGAGTGATCGTCCTCTTTTATGTTGAAAGGAGAATGAAAATATATGGGATTAAGATTCAAATATGAAAAAGCAAAAAATGTAAGTTATGGAGGGACTAGAAGTCTAAACAGCATAAAATATATTATTATTCATTACACAGGGAACAACGGAGACACTGCATTAAACAATGCAACGTATTTTGCAAAGAGCAATACAAGGGAGGCCGGGGCGCATTGCTTTATAGACGGCAGCGGCGTTGTATATAAATCAGTTCCACTAAAACGCATTGCCTGGGCGGTAGGCGGCTTTTATACACAAAGCAAAGGTGCAGGATCTAAATATAAGATTGTGACGAATACAAATAGCCTTAGCATCGAAATGTGTAACTGTGAAAATAATGTTCCAAAAAAAGTATTTAATGATGCAGTTAGCCTCACAAAATATTATATGAAAAAATATAATATCCCTGCGTCTAATGTTTATCGACACTGGGATGTGAACGGAAAAGACTGCCCATCTCCATGGGCCGGTAAAGACAATGCAGAATGGAAAGCATTTAAAAAGGCTATCGGAGGTTCAACAAGTAAACCCGCAGCATCTAAAAAATTATACGGAAAAATAACAACAAAAAAAGATCCGCTCCGTATGCGTAGTAAAGCCACTCTTACAGGTAAAACTATTTGCAATATTCCGAAAGGGGCAAAGGTAGAAATTTTGAACAAAGGGAAGAGCTGGCACAAAGTAAAGTATTCCGGGAAAACTGGGTATTGTAGCGCAAAGTATATAAAGATTTTATAGACTCAGGCCGGGAAAGATCCCGGGCTTATTTGTGCCCTGAAATGATGTATAATAAGCAGAAGAAAATCCTCGGAGCGATCCGGGGCTTTTTTAGTGGCAGAATTAGCATGACTATAGCATTATAATATATTTTAAATCCCAGTATGGGTCTGCCATTTACTTTATTATACCTTTTCTCTCACTTTATTGTCAATTCCATTTGTTTTTCTCGTTTAACAACAAGTGTCCAAGACATCTTGTGAAATCTCCTGTCCAAGATAGAATATCTTGGTGGAATATTGCGCCAGGGAAAAGAAGATCTAGGATAAAAGGTGACTGAACCGGGAACGGCTCTACTTTGTCGGGTAGGGCCGGTTCTGCGATTTTCAACATTTTTTTCCATATTTTTTTTGCTTGCATTTTGTTACAAGCACCTGCAGTGGCTAATACAACATCATCACCGCATTTAATCGTAGCGACATAACCGCCTGGCTCAGTCGTCAAAACCATCGTTGCCCCATCTAACAATTCGATGGGACCTTCCTCTGTGCTTTTTATCAAGCCTGTCAGATATTCAATGGTTTCCCCTCGAACATCTTCCGCACATGATACTCTGTTGTGCCTCGTATTTATTGTATAATGGTTGATATTCATCTTCATTTTCTCCTTATCTCTGCTTCGTATATTGAAGCAAAATCATTTATTGACTGACTGTCAAATTTATTACGATTCTCGATGATATACTTTGCAGTATTATCAACCTTTTCCTCTACCGTTTCGAGCATGGCCTTGAGTTCAGCCTCTATTCTTTCATAAGCTGCAATCCTTGCTCCAAAAATGTTTTTCCCACATTTTTCATTTTCTTTTTTTGCTCTTTCGATGTTTGCGCTAATTGTTCCGAAAGCATTATTTACGATGTCTTGAGCCCACGCATTTTGTTTTTCTGTTCCGTTTAGGTTTACTATTTTCATCTTTCTTCCCTCCGTTTGATTTGTTATCTCTTGCTATGTTTATACTATACATCTTTTTTTATATACTGTCAATACTTTTTTATAAAGTTTTTTATATTTTATAAATTTTATGGTTATTGCATGTTAAAAAAAGATGTATAATGGATACGGAGTAAGGCACGGTAAATACACTCTATATAATCGGCTTGCCTGTCTCTCGGTCGATAAATTCTATTTTAAGATCGGCATCCAGAGCATTTGCAACTTTTTCTAGCTCGGATATCTTAAACGCATTCCTTCTATATTTATTATTCATGTTTTGCGGTGTCTGCCCAGTGCGGCGGGCAAGTTCTGCCTCTGAGATGTTACCTTTTTTTACCCGGCACAGACTGATGTATTCTCTTATATCCATTCTAATTACCTCCTTTACTTATACTATACATTATTTTTTAACATATAACAACTATAAAATTTAAAAAATATAAAAAACTTTATAAAAAAGTATTGACATTATATAAAAAAAGATGTATAGTATAAACATAGCAAGGAAAAGCGAAGAAGCATATAGGAGGAATCAATATGGCATGGTATTATGGAACATTTTCATGTGGGCATGAAGGAAGAGTAAACGTCATTGGACCAATGAAGGACCGAGAATGGAAAGTAGAATATAAATTTCAGGGCTTATGTCCGGAATGTTATCAGAAACATAAAGAGGAAGAGAAGGCAAGGAGGAATAAAGAAGCACAAGAGAAGACAAAGGAAATGGAACTTCCAGAACTCTCAGGAACAGAGAAACAGGTAGTATGGGCAACCACACTAAGAATAAACACAGTTGAAAGAATTACAGAAGAGATTGAATCTTTATCAGAAAAGAACCCTGAAAAAATCAGACTTTATGATGATAATACAAAAATAATGACAAATAAAGAAGAGTTATTAGAGGCTCTTGACTATGGATGTTTAAAACATTTGGAATCCAGATTTTGGATTGACAATAGAGGTGAAAGTTACAGCACTATGATATTATTTCTGAAAGAGTACCACAAGAAATTAGAAGAAGAACAGATACCAGAAGAAGTCATTGAAGAACAGAAAACATTGGAAGAAGAATGTACGATTGCTCCGGAGAATTGTCTGCATCCTGGAATTGTAGAAATCGAAGAAAAGTCCGGATATATCATCGCAAGATATATCAGGGACTTAGATTTCAGAAGGGTTTTAAAAGAACATAATTTTCAATGGAACTATGAAGAAAGAGCATGGAGAAGATTTCTGTCATTCAGAACAGGGGCTTACGAAAACTATGCAGCTATGATTTGCAATGCATTGTTACTGGAAGGTTTCAGTGTTAGAATTATGGATAAGAAAATTATAAAAAGGGCAGTGAGTGGAGAATTTGCACCAGAAAGAAAGCGATGGGTTGTATGGTCACCAGACAAAGAAAAACTGGCGATTGAATGGGAAAAAAATGAAGAAATATATCAAAAGGCAAAAATGCTCCCAGGAGCATACTATTCAGATGGTCAAATATTTGTGAAGAAAGAATTTTTCAATGAAGTTCTGGATTTTGCTGAAAGTTATGGTTTCTCCTTATCTCCAGGTGCTTCTAAAAAAATAGAAGAAGAAAAGAAAGCTATGGAGGAACGGATCATTGTTAAGGCACAGAAAAAAGATCGACCAGAGGAAGTAGATAATCTGAAAAAAATATTAAAGGAATCAGGGACAATTATTGAGGACCTCAAGGATGAAGATTAGAAGTATAAATTGTTGAAGGAAGAAGGTGAGGGATGTGAAAAAAACAGAATTATTACCACATCAAGTGGATGCGGTCAATAAGTTGAAAAATTTGAAAGTAGGTGCCTTGTTTATGGAGCAAGGCACTGGAAAAAGCTTAGTGACGATAGAGCTTTTCAAGCTGCGTTATTTGAAGGGAAACGTGGACCGGGCCATCTGGCTGTGTCCATGTTCAGCAAAAGATAACATCAAACAACAGATTATAAAGCACGCACCTGAATACCTGCTAGACAGATTTATAATCTGTGGAATCGAAACGTTGAGCAGCAGTATCAGAGCAAATGTTTATTTAATAAATAAAGTAGAGAAAGAAAGATGCTTTTTGATTGTTGATGAAAGCTTGCTTGTTAAAAATCCGAAGGCAATAAGGACCAAAAGTGTTATGCGACTTTCTGAAAAATCTACTTATCGAATTATTCTAAACGGAACCCCAGTTTCAAGAAATGAGGCTGATCTATATTCTCAATTTTATATATTAGATTGGAGGATATTAGGATATAAGTCTTATTGGTCTTTTGAGGCCAATCATTTGGAGTATGATGAGTATGGAAAGGTAAGGAGGGCTTTAAATACGGATTATCTGGCAAGAAAGATGGAACCATATACTTTTCAAGTAAGAAAAAAGGATTGTTTGAAATTACCACCAAAAATATATGAAGATGAATATGTATTTATGCCAGACCAACAACTGGAATATTATGATTGGGTAGCAGATAAATTACTGTTTGAGATAGACGAATATCAACCGGAAACGATTTATAGATTATTTGCAGCTATGCAGGCCGTCATAAGTGGAAAATATCTTGACTTTACAAAAGATGAGAGGGGAGAAGAACACTTTAAAATAGGAGAGGATATTTTCAAAAACTATTTCGATAATCCGAGATTAAAGAAATTGCTGGAGATTCTTCCAAATGGTAAATGCATCATATTCTGTAATTTTAAACATGAAATTGATATACTTATGGATGTATTGGGAGATGAGGCAGTAAGATTTGATGGGTCGATTTCAATAAAAAATAGAAATAAGAATTTAATAAAATTTCAGAAGGAAAAGAAATATTTAGTTGCAAATAGGGCATGTGCAGGGTACAGTCTCAATTTACAGTTTTGCAAAAGTATAATATACTATTCAAATAACTGGAACTTGGCAACAAGGTTACAGAGTGAAGATCGGGTACACAGGTTAGGGCAGCAGGACACAGTCAGTATCACAGATATTATAGCAAACGGCACTTTAGATGTCAGGATTTTCGACAGTATCAAGAGAAAAGAAAATCTAATGGAGAACATAAAAGAGGAAATCCAAAAGGCATCTAATATCACTGATAAAGTATCTGAGTTCTTATATGTAGGAAGATATAAGAAAAGAATTAATATAATGGATGTAGATGATCTAAAGGAGGAAGAGGATGCCAAAAATATATACAGATAAGAATGTATATGATGCAGCCATAGAGAGGTTACAGACTGTATACAGAGAATTTGATAATTACTATTTTTCGGTTTCCGGAGGAAAAGATAGTTCCATAATGTTGCAGATTGCAGTAGAGGAAGCCAGAAAAGCAGGGAAAAAGCTCTCTGTCTTGTATATTGATTTAGAGGCGCAGTATGCTTTTACAATAGAGCATATACATGAATTGATTGAGTGCACTAAGGATGTGGTGGAAAACTGGTACTGGATAGCGATGCCTCTATCTCTTAGAAATGCAGTTTCAGCTATTCAGCCAAAATGGATTTGCTGGGATAAAAAAGATAAAAAGAAATGGGTGCGTCCAATGCCAAAACTGCCTAAAAAGGCGTGCCCAAATGTCACAATCATGAATGAAGATCATTACCCGGAGGAATGGACGTGGTTCAACCGGGGGATGGAGTTTGAAGAATTTATATTATGGTTTGCCAAATGGTTTAATGAAAAAAATGGTGGTCAAACAGCTGCTGGAATAGGAATAAGGTCAGACGAAAGTTTGAATAGGTTCCGAACGATCATAAGCAATACAAAAGAGCGCTATAAGAACATAGGATGGACAACCCGTGTGAGGGTAAGATCAGAGACATTAAATTGTTGGAACTTCTATCCGTTATATGACTGGCGAACAGAAGACGACTGGACAGCTGTCGCAAAACTTGATTTGAAATTCAATCAGGTGTATGAGTTGATGTATAAAAATGGGTTATCTATACATGAACAGAGGCTGTGTCAGCCATACGGAGATGACCAGAGAAAAGGGCTGGACCAGTTTCGTTTCTTAGAACCTGAAACATGGGAAAAAGTATTGAATCGTGTGGAAGGGGTTAATTTTGGTAATATATATTGTCGTTCATCGCTTTTAGGAAATCTTAAATCAGAAAAGCCACCGATGATGACATGGGAACAATATGCAGTATTTTTATTGGAGAGTATAGGGCTGTATGCACCAGAAGTCAGGGACCATTATTATCGGAAAATAAAAACATTCCTAAAGTGGCACGACGAAAAGGAGGGTATCCCGGTTGAGGATATACCGGAAGAAGCAGACCAAAAACTAGAAACATCTAAAAAGGCTGCAAGTTGGAGACGGATAGCCAGGGCAATTGAAAAAAATGATTTCTGGATGTCAAGACTCTCATTTGGAGAGACAAAATCAGATGTGAAAAAGTTGTTTGAACTCAAGAAGAAATACCGTAATATCATCTATGGAAAAGACACCAATAGTAAGTCATTAAAAAGAATTGCGGAGGAAATGGAGAATGAAGATATATAGAGGGGACTATGATAGAAAGGAATTTTATTCCATTATGGGGAAGTTTTTTGCTGAACCGGAGTATCAAAAATTAATGCCATACTTAAACAATTCAAGTAATGATACGTGGATCATAAAAGAAACGGATGGAGAAGTGATTGCTTTTTTATCTTATTCAGAATCAAAAGAACTTATTAATATAAAGTCATGTTATTATCATAAAATTAGTGATGCAAAGCAGATAGTAACAAAAATTTTAAAGAGGAACACAAAACCATGTAAGACAATCATTCTAAAAGAAAATAGTAAACTCATTCATCTATTTATGAAAGACTTCAAGTTTCAACAAACAAAAGAAACTAAGAATTATATATTTTTAAGGAGAGAAAGCCAATGACAGTTGAAGAATTAGAAAAAGAATTGGTTGATTGTATATCATCTATTGATGACATTGAAGAAAAAGTTGATACGCTCAATCGGCTGCGGAGGTCCTTGAGTTCTGTCAGTCCTTTTAATCAAGAGCCAACGGATTGTGTGCTGTGGATCAAACAGGACATGATACAGGCTAATGAGTACAATCCAAACAAAGTTGCCTCACCAGAAATGAAGCTGCTGTATAAATCAATCAAAGAGGATGGATATACCATGCCGATCGTTACATATTACCTTGGTAAAAAACACTGGGAAATTGTAGATGGATTCCATAGAAATCGCATAGATAGAGAGTACAAAGATATCAAGGAACGCACAAAAGGATACTTGCCTATCACAATTTTAGATAAACCGGAAGATGAGCGGATCGGTTCCACCATTCGACATAATCGGGCCAGAGGAACCCATGGTATTAGGCCAATGAGTGATATTGTTATGGAACTTGTGCGCTCAGGCTGGGATGATGAAAAAATCTGTGACAAGCTGGGAATGGATTTAGATGAGGTCATTAGATTGAAGCAAATAACAGGACTTAAAGAGGCTTTCATGGATCACGATTTTTCTAAATCGTGGGAAGAATTTGAACAAAAAATTGAAAAAGAAATCGACTAAGGTGTATAGGCCCGGCAGGTAGCCGGGCTTTTCTTATGCATAAAAATAGGGGTAGATAATAGCCGTAAGACCCTGTTAGAAGCGGGTAGTTTGTCGGAAATTTGTCGTAAAAGTCTTACAGATCGCATAAAACTGTAATTTCAAGTTTCATAAATAAAAACAAGAGTTGTATATTTACTCTGTAATTTCCCGGATCGTCACATTGTCAAAGACCGATAAATAAAAACAAGAGTTGTATATTTACTCAGTAGTCGCAGTAAATTTAGAAATCTGTATACGATAAATAAAAACAAGAGTTGTATATTTACTTTGCAAGTCTTCTTGTGCCTTCATCCCGAGATAATGATAAATAAAAACAAGAGTTGTATATTTACAACAAATGTAAAATACGAAAAGGCATTGAGCTTCTTTAATTTCACAAGAAACTCAATGCCTAAATTTTTACTTTTTCATATCCTATTGATTCGATACATTTATAAAAACTGCTCAACAAACTCAACCGGAAGCATCGTTCGCTCCGCAGTTTCTTCTGCGGAGAGCCCCTGTGACAAGAAACGTTTTGCAACACTTTCCATGCTCTCTGCCACTTCTACGATATATTTGTCATAATCATAAAACCGCATAACACGCTGGCCCCATGGATATTCTTTGATTCCATGGAGAAATTCAATCCCTTCCAGAGCTTTCAGCTTATCTTCCCAGGCGTCCAAATCTTCCACTTCAAAATAAAGCTGAAAATTATCAGGTTTCTCCTGAGGCTCCAGTTTCACTCCGACCAATTCTTCGTAGTTAGACTGCAGAGACAGGCCATTTTGAAAAGAAACATGAACCCCCAGATCCATCTCTACCGTTTGTTCCATTACCTTCTCATAAAAATTTTTGGACCTTTCCATATCAGATACCGAAATCAACGTACCTCCGTATATCATATTTTCTGCTCCTTTCTGCTTTGTACCTACATTATAGATCAGAATTTAGCAATCTCGCTGTAAAAATCGGACATCTCACGGCGGTATTCCTGTGGAGAAATTCCGCATACAGATTTAAAATCGTGGATACAGTGAGGCAGATCATAATATCCGGATAAATTGCAGGCATTGGTGATGCTGTTTTGAGGATTTTGAAGGAGGTGGATTGCCGAATTGATGCGGACCAGGCGGGAAAAAGTCTTTGCGTTCATTCCGATACACCGAGAAAATATCCGGTTTAAATGCCGCTGGCTGTAATAGACAGTATCCGACAACTCTTTTACAGAGAGACTGCCCATGTTCTGAATAATGTTCTGAACAGAAAAATGCAGTTCGGGGGACAGAGAAGCTTTTATGTTTGTCAGCAGCAGGCTGTCGATGTTCCTGATCATTTCATATGCACTGCGGGCTTTTTCGATGCTTTCAATGATCCGTTTATCTAACCCGAAACTTAGGTCAGAAGGAGAGAAAGCACAATCAGAAAGCTCCTTTTGCGGAACAACTGTAAATGCGTATAAACCGGCCGGCTGGAACTCAATAATAAATAACATTTCTGCCTGATTTGCCTGCTCACCGACGCTGCAGGCCGCCGTGGCCGGGCCAAACAAGCGGCTGCTCATTCCGGTTTTATCACATGAATATACCAGAGTTGCGCACCCGTGGGGGATGACGGTGTAATGATTTGAGATCATGTCACTGCCGGGGAAGGTGACAGTGTAATTAGAAATCCAATCCCGCAGTGCCGGATGAGGAAGGAGATACATATAATCCTCTCCTTTTTCCAGAACACGATGGGGTTCGCGGTAAAATCTCAGGTCATCTTTCGTGATCATAAGCTGCCAGTCCTTTCAAAATTTATATACCAGACATTCGTTTTATAACCTTATCATAACATATCAAATGATGAAATCTAATGGGAATCATTTTTGTCTGACCACGGCAGAGCATATAGGTATTATTTTTTGCGAAAATATGTTAAAATTTATGTATCTCGGATAGCGGAGGGAACTGCATATGGATGATTTTATTCGGTTGGAAGAAGTGAGGAAAATATATCAGACGGGACAGGTCGTTACCAAGGCCGTGGATGGGATTAATTTTACCATCAGTGAGGGAGAATTTGTCGTCATCATAGGAGCCAGCGGAGCCGGAAAGACCACAATTCTGAACATTCTGGGAGGAATGGACACCGTAACTTCCGGTTCTGTTTTTGTAGATGGAAATGATATCGCAAAGTATTCAAGAAGACAGCTGACCCAGTACCGAAGAAATGACATCGGATTTGTATTTCAGTTTTACAATCTGGTGCCCAACCTGACGGCGCTGGAAAATGTGGAGCTGGCCCTTCAGATCAGTAAAAATCCGCTGGATGCGGAACAGATTCTTTCGGATGTGGGGCTTTCTGAGCGCCTCTCTAATTTCCCTGCCCAGCTTTCCGGAGGAGAACAGCAGAGGGTTTCCATTGCCAGGGCCCTTGCCAAGAATCCAAAGCTTCTGCTCTGCGATGAGCCGACCGGGGCTCTGGACTATAAGACAGGAAAATCGATTCTAAAACTTTTGCAGGATACTTGCCGTGAGAGAAATAAAACTGTGATTGTCATCACTCACAATCTTGCGATCGCCCCGATTGCAGACCGTGTGATCGAGATCAAGAGCGGAAAAGTACATGATATGCGGATCAATCAGGAGCCTAAATCAGTAGAGACGATAGAATGGTAGGTGGACCATATGAAGAAAGCGCTTCATAAAGACAATTTCATGATGGTCCGAAAGACACTGCCGAGATTTTTGTCGATCTTTTTTATTGTTGCATTGGGAGTAGCGTTTTTTTCCGGAGTCCGGGTTACAGAACCCGATATGAAGTTAACCGCAGATGCCCAGTTTGACGAGAGCAGGCTTATGGATTTAAGAGTCCTTGGCACCATGGGTATCACAGAGAAAGATGTAAAGGCGGTCAGAGAAATTTCCGGGATTTCCGTGGCGGAACCAAGCTACTCTGTGGACACGATCTGTAAATTGAATGACACAGAAAAAGTCTTAAAAGTCATGGCGGCGACCGACCGGCTCAACCAGATCAAAGTCACAGAGGGCAGGATGCCGAAGACGAACGGAGAGTGCCTGGTGGATTCTTATCTGATGGACCATTCGGATATCAAAGTCGGCGATACGATTACAGTGTCTTCGGGAACGGATGATGACATTGGGGAGACATTAAAAGAATCCTCACTGAAAGTAGTCGGAGTGGGAAGTTCCTCCTATTATCTTTCCAGAGACAGGGGAACGGCAACTATAGGAAATGGGCAGATCAGCGGTTTTGCTGTGGTGCCGAAAGAAAATTTTAAATTGGATGTCTGCACGGATTTGTATATCACTGTGAAAGGGGCGGCAGGGAAGACTGCATATACGGACGACTATGATGATATCGTAGAAAAAGCAGAAAAAAAGATTAAGAATATTTCCGACAGCCGCTGTGAGATTAGACAAAGAGAAATAAAGGACGAGGCTGAAAAGGAAGTAAAAAAGGCTGAGAATCAATATAAAAAAGAAAAGAAAAAAGCGGATAAGAAACTCGCAGAAGCAGAGCAGAAACTCAAAGATGCCAAAAAGGAAATAAACGCCGGACAAAAAGAGATTGCTTCCCGGAAACATAAGATATCCCAGGGCGGGAAAGAGATACAAAAGGGATGGCAGAGTTACAGAGACGGCAGGAAGCAGCTTTCTAAGGCAGAGAAAGATATTAAAAGCAATGAGAAAAAGCTTGTGAAAGCAGAAAAGGAACTTGCCAAAGCGAAAGAACAGTTAAAACAGCAGATACAGCAGGCAGAAGCTATGGGACAGATTCCTCCACAGATGCAGCAGAAATTTGAACAGGCAGAGAAGGAACTTTTAAGACAGGAGGCAGTTTTGAAAGCCTCTAAAAAGGAGCTGGCCAAAGGGAAAAAGGAACTTCAGGCAAGCAAACGAAAGTTAAATAGTTCTGCCTCTCTGCTGAGGAAGAAGGAAAAAGAACTTAAGAACGGAGAACTTAAAATTTACGAGGCTGAGAAAAAGCTTTCAGATGCCCGAAAGGAGCTCAAAAAGGGAGAAAAAGAATATAGATCTTCTAAGAAGAAGGCTGACCGTAAGTTTGCCAAGGCAAAGAAGAAGATCGATGATGCCCGGAAAGAGATAGATGATATAAAGATGCCCAAATGGTATGTGCTGGACCGGAACAAGATTCAGTCTTACGTGGAATACGGAGGGGACACCGAAAGAATCGGGGCGATCGGAGAAGTATTTCCGGTGATTTTCTTCCTGGTAGCCGCACTGGTGAGTCTGACGACCATGACCAGGATGGTGGAGGAGCAGAGAACCCAGATCGGAATTTTAAAGGCTTTGGGGTACACAGGCTTCGATGTGGCAAAGAAGTATGGACTGTACGCCCTGCTCGCCACAGCAGGGGGAAGTATCATTGGTGTGCTTGTGGGAGAGACAATCCTTCCCAAGATCATCATCGAGGCGTATTCTATGATGTATACGGGAATCGGTCCGGTAAAACATCCGTTTGAGACCAGGTTTGCACTGACAGCCTCCGCGGCCTCTGTGTGTATCACGCTTGGAGCCACCATGTTTGCCTGTTATAAAGAACTGAGGGAAAAACCGGCGCAGCTGATGCGCCCTGAGGCACCGAAGGAGGGCAAACGGATCCTGCTTGAGCGGATCGGAATTCTGTGGAGGCATTTAAACTTTACGTGGAAGTCCACCCTGAGAAACCTGTTCCGGTATAAAAAGCGGTTTTTTATGACCATATTCGGAATCGGCGGGTGTATGGCGCTGCTGCTCGTCGGTTTTGGGTTGAAAGATTCTATTTTTGCCATATCAAAAAATCAGTATCAAAACATTATGACTTATGATGCATCGGTCACACTGGAAGACGATCTGTCTGCAAAAAAGGAGCAGGAAATTGCATCTTGGATACAAAAACAGCATACAATACCAAGCAGCACCAAAATCCGCAGCGTCTCAGTAGATTTGGAGTTTGACGGGGACAGCAAGTCGGCTTCTCTGTTTGTTCCGGAAGATGCCAAAGGACTTTCATCTTATATCCGGTTTAAGGACCGGATATCCGGGGAGAAATACCGGCTCTCTGACAACGGCATTATTCTCACGGAAAAAGTGTGCAGCCTGCTGGGCATCAAAATCGGAGATGCTGTCATCATCAAAGAAGGAGAGACAAAGACTGTCCGGGCGAAAGTGGAGCATATTACAGAAAATTATATGCATCACAATATCTATATGTCCAAAGATCTATACCAAAAGCTTTATGGAGAGGAGCCGGAGTACAATCAAATTCTTTTAAAAGACAAAGACAGATCCGAAAAAACAGAGACAGATCTTGGAAAAGGTCTGCTGAAGCAGGAGGGGGTGGCATCTGTTTCCTTTATCTCTGATTTTGAGAAAGAGATGAACGATATGCTGAACAATCTGAATATTGTTGTGTTTGTCTTAATTGTATCTGCCGGACTCCTGGCTTTTGTAGTATTATATAATCTGAACAACATTAATATCGCTGAGAGGAAGGCGGAACTCGCAACCCTTAAAGTTTTGGGTTTTTATGACCTGGAGACCGCAGCCTATGTTTATCGGGAAAATATCCTGCTCACTGTCATAGGCACAGCCGTGGGAGCGGGTTTGGGCATCCTCCTCCACCGATATGTGATTTTAACTGCGGAGGTAGATCTGATCATGTTTGGAAGACAGATCCTGCCGCCCAGTTATTTATACAGTGTTCTGCTCACCATAGGGTTTGCGGCGCTGATTAATTTCATGATGTTTTTCCAGCTTCGGAAAATCAGCATGGTGGAATCTTTAAAGAGCACAGAGTGACACCCCAAAGGTAGGAAGGGAGATTGACTATGAAAGGATTAACAATGAAGGACTTGATTTTTTATCACATTTTTCCGCTGGGAGCTTTTGTGGATGATGAGACAGAACATGGGATATTGGAAGTAAAGGAATGGATACCTCATATCAAAGGGTTGGGAGCCAATGCCATTTATTTTTCACCGGTTTTTGAGTCCAGCAGCCACGGATACGATACGAAAGATTATAAGGTGATCGACCAAAGGCTTGGAACGAACGAAGATTTTAAAGAAGTATGCAATGCACTGCATGAAGAAGGAATCAAAGTTATTTTAGACGGTGTATTCAATCATGTGGGCCGAGAATTCTGGGCATTTCAGGACGTTTTGGAAAAGAGGCAGGATTCTGAATATAAGGATTGGTTCTATATCAATTTTGACGGAAACAGCAACTATGGTGACGGATTCTGGTATGAGGGCTGGGAAGGCCATTTTGAACTGGTAAAATTAAATCTGGATAACCCCGCAGTCAGAGACCACCTTCTGGATGCAGTGGGTATGTGGATGGATGAGTTCGGGATTGACGGTATCCGTCTGGATGTAGCCTATATGCTGAACCGGACATTTATGAAGAATCTTGTGGATTTTGCCAGAGACAAAAATCCGGAGATGGTCTTTATAGGAGAAATGCTGCATGGGGATTACAGCACTCTGGTCAATCACCATATGCTTGATTCTGCCACAAATTATGAATGTTATAAGGGACTGTACTCCAGTTTTAATACCCACAACATGCACGAGATCGGTTATTCTCTGAACCGGCAGTTTGGCCCGGAACCATGGACACTTTATCAGGGACTCCCTCTGTACAGTTTTGTGGATAACCACGATGTGATGAGGATTGCCACCCAGCTTACGGATGAAAAACATCTGCCTCTGATCAATGCACTCATGTTTGCCATGCCGGGGGTACCGTCCGTCTACTACGGAAGTGAGTGGGGAATTGAGGGATTTAAAGAACCCGGCAGTGACGACGCACTTCGTCCGAGAGTAAAACCTGAGGATCTGAAGCGGGGAGAACTCTATCAATACATCGCAAAGCTTTCAGAAGTGAGGAAACACAGTCAGGCGCTGAAAGACGGCGGTTACAGAGAAATACGCACGGAACAGGATATCATCGCCTTTGAGAGAGAAGCGGGAGAAGAGAGAATGATTTTTGCCTTAAATGCGGGATCGGAGGAATATACCCTGCATTTTGACGCCAGAGCGGGAAAAGGCACGGATCTTCTGACCGGAGAAGAGAAGGATTTTGGGGGAGGGCTTTTGATTCCTCCGTATCAGGCCATGATTATTCAACCTGAGCGTTAGGCTTTCTTGACTTTTTGTGCAAAAACATATAAAATTATAGAAGTGTTTTATGCACAAAAAATTGAATAAGGAGGAGGCCTGTGGTATATATAATTATTGCCATTATCGCAACTCTGGTCATTGTTGCGCCAATTTCCGCCTATGTTGCCAATCAAAGAAGCAAGAAGGCTATGGAAGTAACCATTGGAAACGCAGAGAGCAAAGCCAGAGATATTATAGATGAAGCCATAAAAGCAGCGGATGCGAAGAAACGCGAAGCTTCACTTGAGATCAAGGAAGAAACTATAAAAGCGAGACATGACTTTGAAAAGGAAACAAAGGAACGCAGGGGTGAACTGCAGAAGTACGAAAAGCGCGTACTCAACAAGGAAGAAACTGTTGACAAGAAAGCAGAGATGCTGGAGCGCAGGGAACAGTCTCTGACTGCCAAAGAAAAGAATTTTGAGGCAGACAAGGCAAAAGTGCAGGAGCTCAAGTCCAAACACTTACAGGAATTAGAAAGAATTTCTGGGCTGACCTCTGATCAGGCAAAAGAACAACTATTATCAGCAGTGAAGGAAGACGTAAAGCACGAGACAGCGATGCTCGTAAAAGAGATGGAATCCAGAGCAAAGGAAGATGCGAGAAAGAGAGCCAAGGAGTATGTGGTCACAGCCATTCAGAAGTGTGCCGTAGACCATGTGGCCGAGACGACGATCTCTCTTGTACAGCTTCCAAACGACGAGATGAAAGGACGCATCATCGGCCGGGAGGGCAGGAATATCCGTGCCCTTGAGAATATGACAGGAGTAGAATTGATCATCGATGATACCCCGGAAGCAGTCGTATTGTCAAGTTTTAATCCGGTCAGGAGAGAGATTGCAAGGATTGCTCTTGAAAAGCTGATCGTGGACGGAAGAATTCATCCGGCCAGGATCGAAGAGATGGTGGAAAAAGCCACAAAAGAAGTGGAGACGAAGATGCGGGAAGACGGGGAGGCTGCAACTCTGGAACTTGGAGTTCACGGTATCCATCCGGAACTGGTCCGTCTGCTGGGCAAGATGAAATACCGCACCAGCTATGGACAGAACGCACTGAAGCACTCTATGGAGGTGGCACAGCTTTCAGGGCTGCTGGCATCTGAGATCGGAGTCGATGTCAGGATGGCAAAACGCGCTGGGCTGCTCCATGACATTGGAAAAGCTATCGACCACGAAGTGGAAGGTTCCCACGTAGAACTTGGAGTGAACTTGTGCAAGAAGTACAAGGAACATCCAATTGTAATCAATGCAGTGGAATCCCATCATGGGGATGCAGAACCAGATACATTAATCGCTTGTCTTGTTCAGGCGGCAGATGCGATTTCCGCAGCGAGACCGGGAGCGAGAAGCGAAACACTGGAAAGCTATACGACGAGGCTGAAACAGCTGGAAGAGATCGCAGATTCCTTCCAGGGTGTTGATAAAACTTTTGCGATACAGGCAGGTCGGGAGATTCGTGTAATGGTAGTTCCAGAACAAATCAGTGACGACGACATGATTTTACTGGCCAGGGATATTTCAAAACAGGTGGAAGATAACCTGGATTACCCGGGACAGATTAAAGTCAATATTATCCGTGAGTCACGGGTTGTGGACTACGCGAAATAATCAATGGAAAGTGAGACAGCAGATGAATTCGTTCATCTGCTGTCTTTTTTTGATGAGAAAAATCCTTCACACATATTTAAACCGCAAAAAACATGCAGATAACCGCATTTTCGTACGAAAAATGCGGTTAATTTATTATAAAAACGCATATAACTGCAATAAATAGCCTTGACAATGCAAAAATATGCTGGTATTATAAAGGAACAGCAAACAAAACAGGCAAACAGATGCATAAAATGCAGATGAAAGCGCAAAAAAATGCAGAAAGAAAGGAAAACAAGTATGGAAAAGTGGATGGACTTAAGCGGGAAAGTCATGATCGTCACAGGCGGAAGCCAGGGGATCGGTGAACATGTAGTAAAAACACTGAGAAATAACGGTGCCGCAGTTGTGGTTGCGGACTTGAGAAACAATGAGACGTTTGAAAAGGATGAGAACATCTTTTTTGTTGAGTGCAACGTTGCCGACAAGAAAAGTGTGGATTCGATGATGGAACAGGTAATAAAGAAATATGGAAAAATTGATGGCCTTCTGAACAATGCAGGAGTCAGCCGTCCGAGACTGCTGGTTGATTTTTACGGAAAACGGCCGGAATATGAACTTTCAGAAGAAGACTTTGATTTTATGGTCAATGTCAATCAAAAAGGAGTATTCCTGTGCTCACAGGCTGCTGCACGTTACATGATAAAACAGAAATCCGGAGTGATCGTGAATATGTCATCTGAGGCGGGGATGCAGGGCTCCAAAGGCCAGAGCTGCTATTCAGGCACAAAAGGAGCAGTCCTTTCTTACACAATGTCATGGGCGAAGGAGCTGGGCCCCTATAATATCCGCGTTGTCGGTGTGGCACCGTCGATCAATGAGAGAACTCCTATGAATAACGACGCAGCATTTGAAGCGCTTGCGTATACAAGAGGACAGGATAAGAATAATGTTTCATCCGATTATGAAAAAGTTATTCCTATGGGAAGACCGGGGAAATTAGATGAAGTTGCCGACTTGATCTGCTACCTGATGTCCGACCGCGCAAGCTACATATCCGGAACTACTGTAAATATCAGCGGGGCAAAGTCTACACGTTAAAAAGTATTTCAATAGTAAAAAGTCAAAGTATGAGAACCGGAGGTATAAGATATGGAAACAAAAGCAGGGGCACTGGACAGAATCCGTAAATTCGGCGGGCATATGAGCGGGATGGTCATGCCGAATCTGGGTGCATTTGTGGGCTGGGGACTGCTGGCAGCATTGTTCATACCGACAGGGTGGATTCCCAATGAAAAATTAAATGAGATGGTAGGACCCATATTAAATTATCTGCTGCCGCTTCTGATCGGCTATACGGCAGGCTATAATATCCATGGACAGCGGGGAGGTGTTATCGGTGCATTTACTACCATGGGAGTGATTGTAGGTTCTGATATCACTATGTTCAGCGGAGCCATGATCATGGGCCCGTTTTCTTCATGGCTTTTAAAGAAGTTTGACCATGCCGTGGAGGGGAAAATCAAACCCGGATTTGAAATGCTCATCAATAATTTCAGCCTTGGAATCCTTGGATTTGCTTTGGCTATCCTCGGTTATCTGATCATCGGGCCGGTGGTAAATGCGATTATCGCTTTTTTGACGGCAGGAATCAACTTCCTGATCGCGAAGAAACTGATTCCGCTTTTGGCTGTATTTATGTGCCCGGCCCAGGTGTTGTTTTTGAACAATGCAGTAAACCATGGAATTATCTCACCGATTGCATTCGCTCAGGCTCAGGAGGCCGGTAAATCCCTGATGTTCCTGCTCGATTCTAACTGTGGTCCGCTGCTTGGCACCTTATGCTCTATTGCTGTTTTTGGAAAGGGAAAAGCAAAAGAGACAGCTCCCATGGCGATGTTTATTGCGGGAATCGCCGGTATCGGGGAAGTGTATTTTCCTTTTATTCTGGCAAATCCGATCATGATTTTTGCTACAATGGGCGGTCTTGCAACCTCCCTTCTGCTCCTGGTCGTGCTGGGCGGCGGTCTGGTCGGCATGCCGTCTCCGGGCAGTCTGATCAATATAGCCCTTATGACACCAAAGGATGCTGCGGTGGCAAATGTTCTGGCAATCGGAGCGGGATTTGCGGTGGCGTTGCTGATCGGTTCTTTTATTCTGAAGACCATAGGCTCTCCGGAGGAAGAGGCAGATCTTGCCGTAGCCGGTATCGATATGGGAACAAAGACGGCAAAACCGGAAGCGGCCTTAAAGAAACATAAGCCTTCCTCAGGAGGTGCCATCCGTTATATCATCGTGGCCTGTGATTCAGGAATGGGCTCCAGCGCCATGGGAGCATCGGTTTTAAAGAACCGTCTCCAGAAAGAAGGATATAAAGATATTAAGGTAAAGAATTCATCGGCCAGCCGGATTGATCCTGATGCGGACATGATTATCACGCTGGAAGGGCTGATTGAGAGGGCAAAACTGAGTGTAGACAATACAGGCAGGGAATTTCTGGCGATCAACAACTTTCTGAAAGAAGCTGATTACGACCGGGCTTTGGAAGTGATTGAAGACAGAAACGGCAAAGAAAAAGCAAAACCTATTTTATCAGAAGAAAACATTGCGTTAAATGTGAAGGTAAAGGATAAAGAAGAGGCCATTCGGTATGCCGGAAAAATTTTGGTGGAAAACGCGTATACGACTCCGAAGTATATTGAACATATGATGGAGAGGGAGAGGAGATTCTCTGTGTATATCGGAAACCATCTGGCGATTCCTCATGGGATAGAGTCATCAGATTCGGAAATATATACTTCAGGCCTGTCTGTAGTACAGATTCCGGAAGGCGTTGACTTTGGTGATGGAAATATTGCATACGTTGTCATAGGTATCGCCGGGAAAGACGGCACTCATCTGAATATGCTCAGCAACATAGCGCTGATCTGTGCTGAGGAAGAGAATATTGAAAAGATGAGGCATGCTGAAAATAAACAAGAGATTATGGAACTATTAAAGAATATTTAATGGCCGCTTTTGCTTTCCCTTTTCCGGCGGATTCGTTATAATAATATTAATCTAATCAACAGAATGTATGTGTAGGAGAAGGTAAAGCGATGAAGATGTTAAAAGCAGAGAGGCAGGATAAGATCCTGGAGATTCTGTCCCTCGAAAATAAAATTATTGCCAGCGAATTAAGTGTGAGGCTTGAAGTTTCTGAGGATACGATCCGCAGAGATATTAAAGAATTAGACCAGAGAGGTCTTTTGAAAAAGGTGCACAGCGGAGCCGTAAAAAACGGACCTTTGAAGGAAGATTTTGATGCAAGGATTGATCTGAATCTGGAAGAAAAGATTCGTCTGGCCAAAAAGGGCGCAGAATTGATCAAACCCGGATCTGTGATTTTGATCGATGACGGAACAACTAACTATCAGGTGATCAAGCAGCTGGATAAACACATGCGCTGTACGGTTATTACGAACAGTATTCCGATTATCCTTCTTTTAAGAGATTATCCAAACATCGATGTGATCACGCTGGGCGGGAATCTGTATAAATCTTCCATGGCTACCTATGGCTATGAGGTCATCAAACAGCTGGAGCTGCTTCATCCGGATTTGTATTTTATGGGGATTTACTGTATGAGCAGTGAAGTGGGCATCAGTCATTCATCCATGGAAGAATGCCAGCTGAAACAGAAGATGCTCTCTGTCTCTTATCAGACTGCGGCACTTGTGACCAAGGAAAAGATCGGATCTGTGTCAAATTATGTCATATGCAAGACAGGTGACATTACATATTTGATCACAGATTCTGATCAGTAAATATAGAGCTGTTTTTCAGACAAAACACAGATCAGGAGGGAAAAATGAAGAATGTATTGATTGTGGGAGCAGGACGGTTAGGAAAAGGGTTTGTAGGCGAAACTTTTGACAATGCGGGATGGAATCTTACATTCCTGGATAAGGACCCGAGAGTTACAGAAGAATTACGAAAACACGGTTGTTATTATGTGAAGGTACACCGGGTGGATGAAATACAAAACCGTACGGTTAAAAATTTTAAAGCATATACTTGTGATGAAGAATACTCATGTATGGAGGCTTTCTTGGAGACGGATGTGATCGTACTTCCGCTTTATCCGGAAGACTTTGAAGAGGCAGCAGGTTATTTGACGAAGTGCTTTGAAGAATTTTACAGGGTGCATCCGGACCGCAGACTGACTATGATCTGTATTACAAATAAAAATTATCTGATCCCGGGAATTACGGAGGCATTCAGAAAAGATTTGTCCGAAGATGCAAAGGAGTGGTTCGATCAGAATGTAGTGATCCGGGACTCTATTATCCGCAGGAGTACAGATGCCAAGAGTAATTATGATGTCCATATTGATACGGTTGCAGTAAATTCACTTTTGATCCAGCAGCCGGTCAATAACGATTTCAGTGATGTGGAATGGATGGAACTTACGGACAAGATTGAGATGCTCAAAGACATTAAAGTCACCGCAGTCAATGGTCCCCATGCAACACTGGCCTATATGGGATATTTAAAGGGGTACAGTACGATTCCGGAATCTGAGGCTGATCCTGAGATCGCGGAAGTTGTGGAAGGAGTAGTAGAGGAGATTACGGCAGCCGTCATGAAGGAATATCCGATTACACCGGAGGAGCTGCACAATCTCGTTTATTTTGCACCGGCTAAGGGTGTGCTTCCGGATTCTATCTACCGGGTAGGATATGATCCGATCCGTAAATTATCAAAAGGAGACCGTCTGACAGGAGCCGCCGAGCTGTGTCTGAAACACGGCGTCAGTTTTGATTCGATCGCCAAAGCCATGGCGGCCGGATTCCAATATGCGGAGCCCAGGGACGCAAACGCACAGAAACTTCAGCAGGAGATTAAAAACATTGGAATTGAACAGGCCGTATCTGAATATACTGGTCTGGACGCAGACAGCCCGATTGCAAAACGTGTCATCGAATATTATCATCAGTCTGCAAGATAGAAGGCGGAGGAGCATATGGACGGATATAAAAAGATCAGACAGAATCTCGTACATCAGGGAAAAGTAGTGGGGTTTTATGAAGATGTCATTACACTGCCCAATGGCAATACTGTCACCTGGGACCTGGTAAAGCATCCGGGAGCCGCAGCAATTATTCCGGTCACGGAGGAAGGGAATATCCTGCTGGTCCGTCAATATAGAAATGCCCTGGACGCCATGACTTATGAGATACCGGCCGGAGGTATTGAGCGGGGGGAGAGCGGATACGACTGTGTAAAAAGGGAGATCGAGGAAGAGACAGGGTGCAGGGCAGAAAAGATTGAACCTCTGATCACGATTGTAACCGCCATTGGCTTCTGCGATGAAAAAATTCCAATCTTTGTAGGGACCGGGCTTCATAAGACAGAGCAGAATCTGGACGAAGACGAGTTTATCGATGTATATGAATTTTCGCCTGAGAAAGTGAAGGACATGATCTTAAAAGAAGAGATTGTGGATGCCAAGACGATTTCCGGAATCATGACATATTTGAGTACGCTGTGAGGATGAAATACCGGGTGTCATAAAGAAAAAAGGTAGCACATATAATTTTATGTGCTACCTTTTTATATCCGCGGAGCAAATGATATCTGGGAGGGAATTTAGATGGAGCGGAAAAAATTTTTCATCGGTGTGTTCGTGCTGACTGGCCTTGTGCTGGGAAGCCTTTTTACAAATGCAGTGTATAAGGATTATCTGGAGTATGGGGGACAGATGGATTCCCTTGTCCTCAGCGGGAAAGGACTTTACATATCAGGCAGCAGCCTTCTGCCCTATATTTTATTTAAGAGGGGAAAGCAGTACGGCATTTTATTTCTGATCGGTTTTATTTTGAAGCCGGTGGTGCTTTTATACGGCGGACTTTTCTGTCTTTCTTTTTTTCTGGGTTCGATCCTGTCTCTGCAGGTGATGAATTTAGGGATCGCAGGCCTGCTGATTGTGATACTGAGCCTGTTTCCGCACTATATCTGTTACGGCGGTTCCATGTATCTTCTGTATCAGCGAAATGTAAGAGATGAAAAAAAAGAAGAAATAACCTTTGATACAGGTCATTCCTTCTTAAAAAAATTTTCCATTCATCTGGAACTGATACTGCTGGTGCTGGGATGCTTTTTAGAGAGCTATGTCAATCCCGGAATCTTAAACATGTTCAGCCATCTTATAAAGTAATTCCTCTGTCTTTTCCCATCCAAGGCAGGGGTCTGTGATGGATTGGCCGTACACGCCGTTTCCGATCGGCTGGCTGCCGTCTTCGATATAGCTTTCGATCATGATGCCTTTGACGAGAGAATTGATCTCGGGGAGAAAGCTTCGGCTGTGGAGGACTTCCTGGACAATCCTTGGCTGCTGATCCCACTGTTTTCCTGAGTTGGAGTGGTTGGCATCCACAATGACGGCCGGGTTCGCAAGGCCGAATTTTTCATACATGTAAGCAACTCTTGCCAGATCTTCATAGTGGTAATTCGGTACATTGTTGCCGTGTTTGTTGACGGAGCCGCGGAGAATCGCATGGGTCAGAGGATTTCCGTCTGTATTTACTTCATAGCCGTTGGCGATGAAATTGTGGGAACTTTGTCCGGCGACGATAGAATTCATCATCACGGTGAGATCGCCTCCAGTTGGGTTTTTCATTCCCGCGGGAATGTCGAAACCGCTGACGGTCAGACGGTGCTGCTGATTTTCCACGGAACGGGCGCCTACGGCTACATAGGACAAAATGTCTTCCATGTAGGGCCAGTTTCCGGGATAAAGCATCTCATCAGCCGCAGGCATATGGAATGCTTCCAGAGCGTCGATGTGGAGTTTTCTCACGGAACGGAGACCTGCGGCCATATCCGGAGCTTTCTCAGGGTCCGGCTGGTGGACCATTCCCTTGTATCCGGCGCCGTTTGTTCTCGGTTTATTTGTATAGATCCTTGGGATCATCAGAAGCTTGTCGGAAACCTTTTCCTGAACGCCGGCCAGGCGTCCCAGATAGTCCATCACCGCTGTCTCGTTGTCGGCAGAGCAGGGACCAATGATCACGATGAATTTTTCGGACTCCCCGGTGAAGACCTTTTTGATTTCTTCATCTCTTGCCTTTTTTATCTGCCTTGCCTCTCCGCTCAAAGGAAATTCCTGCTGGAGTTCCTCAGGAGACGGCATTTTATTGATTCTATGCATACCCATAATCTTATCTCTCCTTTATTTCTCAATCTGTATGTAGACGGCTCATAAAGCCGATTGTTATAAGTTTACCAAATGTTCACAGTGCTGTAAAGAAGGAAAGGCAAAACGGTGTGTACCCGAAAAAATCCTGAAGATGCCTTTACAAACGGGAAAAATTTGTCTATAATAAACATAGTATAAAATTGCATATCGAAGTAGAGAATAATGATTCTCCAACTTCAGGGCAGAGTGAGACGTTTTAAAGCGTCAATTCTCGACTGGCGGTGATCCTTTTTTATAGAGCAGAAGGCAAGTCCGCGAACCGAAAGGCCGATTGAGTGTGAATCTCAAACCAACAGTATAGTCTGGATGAAAGAAGTAACCATGGACGGTATTTTTGTATCGTTCAGCACAGCCCTGTCTTTGGTGACAAGGGCATTTTTTATTTTGCAGGGTTGGATCAGACATCCCCCTCAGAATAAAAGAATTGTTAAATGGAGGAGAAAGAAAATGATGAATGAAACAGCAGCAGTGAGTAAAGTAAATGTAAGAAAGATCACAGTGACCGCCATGCTTGGAGCGCTGGCCGCAATTCTGATGTTTTTTGAATTCAGCGTGCCGTTTATCATGCCGGGGTTCATTAAGATGGACTTTTCAGAACTTCCCGCTCTGATCGCCGCATTTTCCATGGGGCCGGTATCAGGCATCGCAGTGTGCTTCATTAAAAATATTGTAAATCTTCTGCACACTACGTCCGGCGGAGTAGGGGAGATTTCCAACTTCATTCTTGGAGTCTGCTTTGTACTTCCGGCAGGTCTGATCTACAAGAGAAACAAATCACAGAAAGGAGCACTGATCGGTGCCCTGACAGGTGCTGTCATAATGGCAGTGGTGAGTGTGTTTTCCAACTATTTTATCGTCTATCCGGTCTATGAAAACTTCATGCCGATGGAAGCAATTATCGGAGCTTACCAGGCGATCAACCACAATGTCAGAAACTTATGGGATGCATTGATCTGGTTTAACATGCCGTTTACCTTCGTAAAAGGAATGTTCAGCGTTGTAATTACATTTTTGGTATATAAGAGGATATCTCCGATCTTAAAAGGAAAACATTAAGATTTAAGACAATTATCACAGAATATAATAAAACGTCAATCCGAACTTAAGGATTGACGTTTTTTGATGAATGTTTAATTTAATTTTTGTTTTGCATTATCTAAAAATGAATCTGCGGCCACGATATAGCGCTCGTGTGTGCCGATGCCGATCCGGCCTTTATTGTCCATAATTTCCGCCTGAAACTCTAATTTCTTCCGGTTGATCTCTGTCAGGTGACACTGGCAGGTGACTTGGCACCCTACGGGAGTGGCAGACACATGGGAAATGTTTAAATTGGTGCCGACTGTGGTCATGCCCTCATCCAGCTTTCCCTCTAATAATTTTACGGCAGCTCTTTCTACCAGGAGTGTCATGGCAGGTGTGGCATACACAGGAAGGCTTCCGCTCCCCCAGTGGGCGGCAGTCAGTTCGTCAGTAACCTCTTCTGACAGGGTGATCTTGTCTCCAATTTCAATCTTCATAAGTTGTCCTCTCTTGATTTATTCCGTATCGTTTTAGGATAGGTAACATTTCATACACTTAGTATAGCAAAATAAGATAAAAATGCTATAGTTTTTTAAGAATTTATTGTAATCTGTGTATGTCTGAAGACGGTTCATACAGTGTGAGGCTGTAAAAGTCCAGAAAAGGCTATGGTGTAAAGCCGGTAAATACGTTAAAATAGTTTTTGACGGATATAATATTAAAATTAAGGTGAGGAGGAATCTTATTGAAATTATACATGATGAGGCATGGAGAAACTTCATGGAATAAAATACGCAGAATTCAGGGACAGTCGGACATTGATTTGAATGAGGCAGGCAGAGAGGCGGCCAGGCTCACGAGTGAGGCTCTGAAAGATTTCAGATTCGACGCAGCCTATACGAGTCCGCTCAGCAGGGCCAGGGAGACAGGAGAGATCGTACTTGCGGGAAGAGATATCCCGCTCATCGAGGACGAACGCCTGAAAGAGGCCAATTTTGGACCGTATGAAGGGGCCGATCTGAATGAATTATACGAAAAAAAAGAACCCATTCTGGACTTTTTTGACCGTCCGCATAAGATGACGCTGATCGAGGGTGCGGAAACCCCGGCACAGGTCGTAGAGCGGTCGAAAATATTTCTGGAGGAATTTATTCTCCCGATGGAAAAAGAAGCAGAGAGTGTGATCTTATTTACACATGGGGCGTTTATTCACGGAATGCTGACAAACATGTATAAGAGAGATGTGAGAGACTTTTGGAAGGGGCCCAAGCTGAAGAACTGTTCCATTAGTACGGCAGAAGTAAAAGACGGCCGTTTCTGTGTGCTCAGTGAGGCAGAGGTCCTGTATTAAAATTCAGAAAGAGAAAGAAGCTAAAGGAGACATACGATGACGAAATATGAGTTTTTAAAGGAACTCCGGGAAGCGCTGGAGGGACAGGTGCCGATGAGTGAAATTGAGGATTCCATTTCCTATTACAGAGATTACTTCAGCCGCCAGGAGGCAGATGGAAGAAGCGAGCAGGAGATCTTGGAAGAACTCGGCAGCCCAAGGCTGATTGCAAAATCCATTATCGAGACAAAGGGCGGGGAGCAGATCTATTATGAAGATACCTATGAAGAGCAGGTGAATGAAGAGGAAGGTTCTCCGAAAGTTTTTGTGTTTGATTCTTTTCTGACGAAGATTGGGTGTCTGGCAGCAGTGATCATTGTCATCATACTGATTGGAAGTATGTTCGCCGTAGCGCTGCGGTTTATCGGACCGATCATTATGATCCTCCTTCTTATTTATCTGATCAAAAATGTTTTTGGAAAGAGGTAAGGGCAGAAAATGAATATCATTCAGGAAGTAAACCAGGCCAGAGAGCAGATCGTAAAGTACAGGCAGGATCTTCACCGATGTCCGGAGACGGCTTTTGAAGAATATGAGACTACAGCCTATATCAAGCGGCAGCTGGATGCCATGGGGATATCCTATAAGCCGCTGTATCCCACAGGCATTGTGGCGGAGATCGGGAAGGGCAGGGAAGCTGCTGCACTAAGGGCCGATATTGATGCATTAAAAGTAGAAGAGGAGACAGGATGTTCTTTTGGGTCAGAACATCAGGGATATATGCATGCCTGCGGACATGACGGGCATGCAGCCATTCTTTTGGGCACAGCCGGTATTCTGAAAAAGCATGAAAAGGAATTATCAAAAAAAGTATTACTTGTTTTCCAGCCAGCGGAGGAGACTGCCCAGGGAGCAAAACTGGTTCTGGAGTCAGGGCTTTTAGAAGACGTAAAAGAAATATTCGGACTCCATATTTTTTCCGGAATCGAAGCCGGGAAGATTTCTCTGGAGGCGGGGCCGAGAATGGCTGCCACGGACTGGTTTTCTATAGACATCAGAGGAAAATCCGGTCATGCCGGAAAACCGCATTTTTGTACAGATGCATCGGTAATCGCTGCGGCCACAGTCATGAACCTTCAGACGATCGTGAGCAGAAATACCGATCCTCTGGACTCGGCTGTAGTTACCGTGGGAAAGATGATCTCAGGTACAGCCAGGAATGTCATATCCGGCTCTGCCAGAATCGAGGGAACAGTCCGAACATTTTCGGAAGAGACTGAAAAAATGGTGAAGGAACGGGTCATCGAAATCGCCGTGGGAACAGCCGGTCAGCTGGGAGGAGAAGCGGCCGTAGATTATCCGCCGTCCAGCCATCCGCCTCTGGTCAACGGGAAACCGACGGTGGAGAGAGTCATGCGGGGAGCAGGAAAGATTTTTTCCGAGAAAGATTTTGTGCATGTGCCTCCGATGATGCTCGGAGAAGATTATTCCAACTATTTAAAGACGATTCCGGGAGCGTTTGCATTTGTGGGCGGGGGTAAAGATCAGTTTCCCAATCACCACAGCAGATTTGATATGGATGAAAAGGCACTGGAAAGCGGAGTGAAACTGATGCTTGCTTATGTCATGGAAGAGTAGGCGGTTTGCAGGGATGAGCGGTACAAAAAACGGCAGAATGTACAGTATTTCGTGCTAGACCGCAATTCACAAGTATGCTATAATCATAGCCAAAGAAAAAATAGGCCTCATTTACGGCCTTGCAGATTATAAACCAGGGAAAAGGCGGGTAATTATGAATTTAGTTTATCGTAGTACAAGAAACAGGGAAGAGACGGCATCTGCTTCTGAAGCGATCCTTAAGGGACTGACGAATGACGGAGGACTTTTTGTGCCGGATTCTATTCCAAAGCTTCAGGTTTCGGTAGAAGATTTGAAAGAAATGACTTATCAGGACATTGCGTATGCGGTTATGAAGGAATTTCTCACAGATTTTACAGAGGAAGAGTTAAAGACCTGTATTGCCAATGCTTATGATAGTAAGTTTGACACAGAGGAGATCGCCCCGATCGTAAAAGCAGGGGACGTATACTATCTTGAGCTGTTCCACGGCTCCACCATCGCATTCAAGGATATGGCTCTCTCCATTCTCCCGCATCTTTTAGTTACTTCCGCAAAGAAGAATCATGTGGAAAATGAAATTGTGATCCTAACAGCCACTTCCGGAGATACGGGCAAAGCTGCTCTGGCCGGTTTTGCAGACGTGCCGGGAACGAAAATCATTGTCTTTTACCCGAAATCCGGGGTCAGCCCGATTCAGGAAAAGCAAATGCTGACTCAGAAGGGTGAAAACACTTACGTTATCGGCATCAAAGGTAATTTTGACGATGCCCAGACCGGAGTGAAAAAGATGTTCTCCAACAGGGAACTGGCCGCAGTGATGGATGGGAACGGATATCAGTTTTCATCTGCAAACTCAATCAACATCGGACGTCTGGTTCCTCAGATCGTATATTACGTAAAAGCCTACGCGGATCTGGTGAAAAATGGTGCAGTAAAGGCAGGAGATCCGATGAATGTCGTAGTGCCTACCGGAAACTTTGGAAATATTCTGGCAGCGTTTTATGCAAAACAGATGGGAATTCCGATCGGAAAGTTTGTCTGTGCGTCCAATGAAAATAAAGTTTTGTTTGATTTCTTCCAGACCGGAGAATATGACAGAAAGCGTGAGTTTGTTGTGACATCATCTCCTTCTATGGACATTTTGATTTCCAGCAATCTGGAGCGTTTGATTTACAGAATTACAGGAAATGATGCCGAACAGTGTGCGAAGTTTATGAATGCCCTGACAGAAGACGGTGCATATGAGATCACACAGGAGATGAGAGACCAGCTCACAGAGTTCTTCGGGGCCTATGCCACAGAAGAAGAGACTATGGAGAAGATCAGACAGGTCTATGAGTCAGAACATTATGTACTGGATACCCATACGGCAGTGGCATCCGTGGCATATGACAAATATGTGAAAGACAGCGGTGATAAGACACCGGCAGTCATAGCCTCCACCGCAAGCCCGTATAAGTTTACCAGAAGCGTAATGAATGCCATCGATCCAAAATATGATGTAAAGTCTGATTTTGAACTAGTGGATGAGTTACATAGAATTTCCGGTGTGGCTGTTCCGAATGCCATCGAGGAGATCAGGACGGCTCCGATCCTCCACGACACAGTCTGTGAGACGGCGGCTATGGAAGAAGAAGTGAAAAAAATCCTGAATATTTAAGATAAAGATGATTAAAATACGGCAGAGTTAAATTCTCTGCCGTATTTTTTGTCACAAAAAAGTATTTTTGTAGTCTAATACAGCAGGAGGTAAAATTTATGGATAAGATAACAAATCAACAACTTGAACTGCTTATCGGCAGAGCCGTAGACGGAGACAAAAAATCTCTGGAAACAGTGATCATGAGCGTACAGGACCTGATCTTCAATCTTTCTCTCAGGATGCTTGGGACTTTCGCGGATGCAGAGGATGCGTCACAGGACATCATAGTGAAAGTCATCACCCACTTGTCATCGTTCAGAAAAGAGAGTGCTTTTTCTACATGGGTCTACAGGATAGCGGTAAATCATTTGAAAGATTACAAAAAACATATGTTTGTCAACAGTCCTCTGAGCCTGGAGTTTTACGGGGATGATATTGAAAATGCTCAGATCCGCGATATTCCTGATCTGACACAGAATGTGGAGAAATCTATTTTAGAAGAGGAACTGAAAATGTCATGTACCAATGTGCTGCTGCAGTGTCTGGACAGCGAGAGCAGATGTATTTTTATTCTGGGGACAATGTTTAAACTGGACAGCCGTATCGCAGGTGATATCCTTGGCCTGACACCGGAAGCATGCCGAAAGAGACTTTCCAGGATACGCAGCAAAGTGGCAGATTTCCTCGATCACTACTGCGGCGAATTTGGACGGGGGACATGCAGGTGCAGAGACAGGCTCAACTATGCCATAAAGAATCACCGTCTGGACCCGGGCAGGCTTCAATATACGGCGGCAGATGAAATTTCAGAGCAGACAATGTTTCATGTAAAGGATGCTATGGAAGATATTGACGACTTGTCAATGAAGTTTTCTTTCTGCAAATCCTATGGATCACCGGAGAAAATGAAACAGTTTATCAGGGAGTTTCTGGATTCTGCTTCGTTTTCTGTCGTGAAAGAATCGTGAGGAGGTATTAGATATGAATATGGAACTGATTTTAAATTATTTATCAGAACTCAGCCGGAATAATAACCGGGAGTGGTATCATGAGCATAAAGAAGAGTACCGAGAGGCCAATGCTGAATTTGAGTCGCTTATTCAGGAGCTGATTTTGAGAATCGGGGAAAATGACAGCAGCATCCTTGGGAATATTCCTAAAAAACTCACATTCAAACTGGTCAGGGACACTAGGTTCAGCCGTGATAAGTCTCCGTATAATCCCTGTTTCCGCGCTCACATTTCATCAAGAGGCAAACTGCCGGTTCCCGTCGGATATTATATTATGATCCGGCCGGGGGATCAGTCTTTTTTAGGCGGAGGTTTATTTGCGGATATGTTTAAAGACGCTACAAGGATGGTGAGGGATTATCTCTCAAAACATCCTGAGGAGTGGGAACAAATCATCGGGTCTGATGAGTTTCAGAGCTGTTTTGCTGTAAAGGGCACGGCGCTGAAAAATGTGCCTGCAGGCTATGATAAGGATCATCCGCAGGCCGAATATCTGAAGAATAAAAGCTGGTATCTGGAATATTTCATAAAAGACGAGGAACTCCTGAATGAGGAACAATTTTTGGACAGAGCAGTGGACGTTTTTCGTAAGATGAAACCGTTTAATGATTATCTGAACAAAGCTTTGGAAGGCTTTGAAATGCCCCAGAGATAAAATTACAATGGGTGGACACGCTTCGCGTGTTAAGGTATACCCACAGGGCATCCCGTAATTCAGACCCTGCGGGTGGACATGCTTCGCATGTTAAGGTATAATTTAAGAAAAAGTATGTGAGGAGACGGTGAATTATGCCAAAGGATTTATTTGATAAGATCGAGCAGACCATAACGACTACTGGGAAAGCAGCGGCGAAAAAAGCAAGGGAAGTAGCGGATACGGCAAAGATTAAAAATGACATCCGAGTTGCAAAGCGTGAATTAAATGATTTGTATGAGCAGGTTGGACGGCAGTATTTTGAGTCTCATATGGATTATCCGGAAGCGGAATATATTGATCTGTTTAATCTGATCGAAAAGATCCGGGGAGATATCAAAGTCATGGAAGCAGACCTTGAGATGGTCAGAGAAGAAGAATCGTAAGAGTGTGATTAGTAAAATATAAAAGCCGGCAGAATTAAACTTCCTGCCGGCTTTTTAGTATAGTGTGATCAGAGATTTGTTTTTCTTTCCATGAGATATCTTGTCAGGAAGAAGCAGACGAAAATCTCTATGATGCTGCCGATGATCATCATAGGCATCAGATAGTAGCAGAATTCCTCAAGTCCGGTAAAATTCATGAAGTTCGGGAAGATGGACGAGAAGATGTTGGTCACAAGTGAAAGCGCCGCAGTTGCAAGGAAATAAGTTCCTATGGATGCTCCCAGACGATGATTCGGCAAAAGACCTCCGATAGTAATACAAAGGTAAATAAACAATGGTGATGATATGGCATTCAATATCAATGCAGACAAAGTCTCGGTGATAAATAAAAATCTGATTCCCGGGTCAATCTTGTTAAATTCCTGGAATGAAAGGGACAGCACCTGACAGAAATCAGTCCAGTATGGCGTACCTGCCAGGAAAATAAAAATAGAGAACATGAAGGCGACGGAGGAGATTACAACCCAGAAGATACTGATCAGAAGTTTGCTCAGGATCTGGAGGTTGACGGAAACAGGAAGCGTAAAGCTTAAGTATCCCTCATCGGTATAAAAGTTCTTATAAAACCGGTAAAAAGATATAATAAAGCACATGAGGAACAGAGCGATCACGGCCACCACATAAATGGTTACAATAAAAATGCTGAAAGTCATGCGCAGCGGATCATTGCCGAACCCGATCATCATCATAAACAGTTTAAATAACAGTGTGATCCCGCCGAATGTTGCGAGCAGAGGCACAAAATACCGGGCGGTGGCTTTCAATTCATATTTCAGTAGTTTTCCTAGCATTTGAATACCTCCCTGAATAACTGGTCCACAGATTTTTGTTTCTCTTCCCGGATCTGGTCGACGGTTGCAGACAGAGTGATCTTTCCGTTCTGCAAAAACAGGACGTCGTCCAGGACGGTTTCGATGTCACTGATCAGATGGGTGGAAATGATCAGGCTGGCATCCGGATTGTAGTTTGAAATAATCGTTTTCAAAATATAATCACGGGCAGCAGGATCTACACCGGCAATCGGCTCATCCAGAAGATATAATTTTGCATTCCGGCTCATGACTAAGATGAGCTGTACTTTTTCTTTTGTTCCCTTAGACAATGTTTTCAGGCGCTTATTTTCGTCAATACCAAGATCCTTCAGCATATAGAGCGCCTTTTCTTTGTTGAAGTCTTTATAAAAATCATCAAAGTAGGTAAATACTTCATGGATTTTCATCCACTCCGGAAGATACATCCGGTCCGGGAGATAGGAAATGTGTTCCCGGGAATGGATGCCCAGGGGCTGACTGTCAAACAGGATCTCTCCTTCGGTTGCTGTCAGCAGGCCGTTGATCAGCTTGATCAGTGTGCTCTTGCCGCTTCCGTTGGGGCCTAAAAGACCAATAATACGTCCGGAGGGAATTTTTAAGTTGAGTCTGTCTAAGGCTAAAAAACCTGAGTAGACCTTAGAAAGATTATTACATTCAAGAATATAATTCATATACATACCTCTCATTGCTATCTTATTAGTTTGATAATGTCTTCTTTTTTCAGACCATATCGTTCCATCTTCTTCAGGAACTCCGCAATTTCCTTTTCGGCAATCGAAGCCTGCAGTGACTGGATCAGCTGCTCATCTTCGGTGACAAAGCGTCCGCTGGTCCTCTGGGAATAGAGCAGGCCGCTGCGCTCCAGTTCGGACAGTGCTTTCTGCATTGTATTCGGATTCACAGAAGCACAGGCCGCCAGATCCCGGACGGAAGGCAGCTTTCCTCCGAGAGGATAGACACCGGAAAGGATGTCGCCTTGAATATGTTCCATCAGCTGAAGATAAATCGGCCGGTCATCAGATAATCCCCATGCCATAATAAACCTCGCTTTCTTGTATTAAGTATCTAGTACAATGGTATAATAAACCGGAAAAAAAGTCAATTAGTTTTTAAATATAAATTGACTGGTGCTGGAAAAATATGTATAATGAGATTGATAAATGGAAATAAAAGGAGGATTTACATTATGTTTCAAATTGTAGATATGACAGATATGGGCAATGGCCGGGATTCCAATCAAGATTCTTATCTCTTGAAAGAAGAGGAGATCTGCGGACAGCAGATACTGATGGCGGCTATGTGCGACGGTATGGGAGGACTCAGCAGAGGAGAGATCGCAAGCGGTTATATTGTAGGTTCGCTGGACCGATGGTTTACCCACACACTCCCGGTCCTCCTCAAACAAAAGATGAAGATTATGAGGATTCAAAAGGAACTGGTGGCTGCCATCAAGAAGATCAATCACCGGCTGATCCTTTTGAGCCGGGAATACGGGGACACCATGGGGAGTACTCTGACGCTTCTTTTTGCGGCAGACCGCCGTTTTTTTGTTCTGAACATCGGTGACTCCAGAGCCTACTGGTTTGACCGGGAACAGAAGTATGTCACCAGGGATCATACCCTGGTCCAGGAAGAAGTCAGCCGCGGACTGCTGACCATAGAGGAAGCGAGGACAGATGCCAGAAAACATATTCTGATGCAGTGTATTGGCGTTACAAAGGAGATCACCATTGACTGTTACAACGGGAAAATTAAGCCGGGGATGGAATTTCTGCTCTGTACAGACGGGTTCTACGGTATGCTTAGGGAGGAGGAGATTTACGAAGTGGAAGCATCCAAAGATGAGATGAAACGATGGGTGAGAGAGTGCTTTGACAAAGTAAAAGAAAGAGGGGAACTGGACAACTTATCATGCATTGTCGTAAAAGTTTCCTGACATGGACAGAGATTGTGCAGGAAACTGTATACTTTTAAAGCAGTTGGGGAGGGGAGGACAGGGAGAGATCTATTTAGCCTGGGATGAAGAGAAATCAAGCTACACAGCGGTTAAAAGGTTTGAAAGCCGGCTCTTGGAAGGGATCAGGGAAGCGCGGATACTGGAGTCATTATGTCATCCGGGGATACCGAAGTATCTTGGACGGAGATTGGAAGACGGACACTTAGATCTTTTTATGGAATATATTCCGGGCATCTCAGTAAAAGAGTATATCAGGCTTCATGAGAAGATCCCCGAACGCCGGACAGCTGTATGGGGCATACAGCTGCTGGATATTTTAGACTATCTTCATAGGAGATCTCCGCCGGTGATCCACTGCGATATTAAACCATCCAATCTGATAATCACAAGGAGAGGCAGGCTCTTTCTGATCGACTATGGCACGGCAGTTCTGGGGAAGGACGGGAATCAAAAGCTGGGGACCTGCGGATATGCTGCACCGGAGCAGATGGACGGACTCGGATATGCAGATGAACAGAGTGATATTTACAGTTTTGGCATGACCCTATATCACATGGTTACAGGGCATCACCCTGGTAAAAAACCATGGGAAGATGATAAAAACTATGGGTTTTCCAGGGGATTTGCGAGAGTATTGAAAAAGTGTATACGAACGGACAAGGAAGACCGTTATCAGACAGTATCAGAAGTGAGACGCGGGCTTAAGAGAGTTTTAAGAAAGCGGGCCGCTGTCTGGGCTGGGGCAGCAGTTTCTTTGATTCTTGCGGCAGGCGTTTGCTGGAAGTCCGGATACAAAAAAGAGCAGCCTGCATATGCTGTGCTGCTAGCTAAAGCCGAAGAAGAACGGTCAAAGGCGGGGAGCAGATTTTCGATGAAAGCAGTTCGATATTATGAGCTGGCGGCGGATCGGGAACCGGATCAGGCAGCCGCATATGAGCGGCTGCTGAGATACTATCAGTCTGCAGGGAGAGAAAAAGAAGGCCTTACAGTTCTGGCAGAGTATGTGGAGTCTAAAGATTTTGACGCTGTGGGGAAGGACAAACTTTTATTCAGAATGGGTCTTTTATATCTCCAGGGAAAAGAGGGAAAGGGAGGATTCCCGCCGGACCCGGTTTTGGCATACCGGTATCTGGCGATGCAGGAGCATCCCACAGACACCCAAAAAGATTATACAGAACTTGCGGGGATTTTATCAGGAAAGAGCTGTCAGGGAGACAGGCTGTGGAGAATTTTGGACCGGTGCGGGCAAAAAACAGAAGATTTTCAGCAGGCTTACCTTTTATTTCAGATTTGCCGGCAAAAGGAGCAGGAATTAAAGAAGTACGGAGATGCTGAGAAAAAGCAGGAGGAACTGGCGGATCTCATGGAAAAACTGTCTGAGAACAATGATGAAAAGAGGACTGCACTGTACGAAAAAGCGGCATTTTATGAGTGTATGATAGACAGCCGCGGTCTTGAGCCATGGATAGAGGCCGCGGATCGGTACACAGATATGCTGGACCGGGAGAAGGAAAAGGCAGAGCTGCAGCTGAAAAAGGCCGGACTGCTCGCCGTATATGGCAGAAAAAAGAGTGCGGAGGAAGTGCACCGGGCAGTGATCAGACAGTATTCAGGATGGCCTGAGGGATATATAGCATATGGTTTTTATCTTGCAAAAGCAGGAAAGAGGGATATGGCACAGGATATGTACCGCAGGGCAAAGGGGCTCGGTGCAGGAGAGGGTACGGAACTTCAGAAACTAGGGGCTGTTTTGGGGGAGGGAAATGATTAGATGCTGAATCGAAAAAAGATAGCAGGACTGTTTATGATCGTGTTTGCTGCGGCGGGATACACGGTTTTTGGCGGAGAAAAAGAGGAATCTTTTTTGAGGGCGGAGTTCGCGGATGGAGAGCAGGAAACTTATACAGCAAAGGAGCGGGAACTAAAAATTACTCTGCTGAAGGAAGGAGCAGACAGGGACAAAGTAATCTGCCGCGCCGAAGGGAACGATGGTAAAGAAAAGTGGGATACAGGAAATATAACTTGGCTGTCAGAAAAAGAGGGCAGGGTTATCTTTCGGAGGGAGGGCTGGTACAGAGTCAGTGTGGAATATGATGGTGAATCCAGTATGCTTCAGGAATTTTGTCTGGAAACAACAAAACCGGAGGAGCCGGAGGCGGATACGGGTTCCTATATGCAGGGCAAATGGACAAACCGCCCTGTGTATATAAATTTGTCTCAGGGAAGCTCTTTTTCAGGACGATCCGGCTTTGAATACCTGGAATCAGAACAGGGAGAGTGGAAAGCAGCTGAGGGAGACAGTATTACAGTTAAGACAAACGGGATGCACAGATACAAAGTGCGCGCGGTTTCCAAGGCAGGGAACCGGAGTGCCGCTGCCAATGTCTTTGTGAAGTTCTGGGATAAACAGCCCGGGAAACCAAAGGTAAACTGCCCCGGCTCCGCGGATGGAGAGTGGCACAAAAAAGAGGTGAGGATCTGTGCAGAGAAAAGGAAGAAAAAGGGTCCCAGACTAAAAACCTTTATCACAGCAAAGGATTTGGATACGGGGAGGAAAAAAACTATTGAAGAAAACAGTCTTTTGCTTTCTGAAGAAGGGAAATACCAGATCCGAGTGGTTCAGAAGGATGAGGCAGGAAATATCTCAAAGCAAGAATGGAAAAAGAATATTTATATAGACGGCAGTAAGCCCCTGATCAGCCTGGAAGGAAAAACGGTGAATCGATATGAGAAGGATGGCTGCAAACTCAAGGTGACCATAAAAGATTCCTATCTGGATGCAGAGAGCATACGGTGGCAGACTACGGGGAAAGTTGTGAATCAAACAGTAAAAGAAGGAGTGCTGAAAGCAGATATATATTTTGAAAAAGAAGGGGAGCAAAAGCTGTCAGTCTCATGCCGGGATCAGGCCGGAAATTCCGCAGAGGCTTCTGTTGGGCATTTTTTCATAGATAAAACGAAACCAAAACTTAAAGTCACAGGGATCAGTTCTCTCGGAATCTATAACTCTGCGCCGGAGGCCAAAGTGATCTGTACGGATGATACTCCCACGGAAGTTTCCCTGTATTTAAACGGAAAATTATTAAAGAGAGAGAATGTAAAGCCGGGAGATAACAAGAAATCAGCATACCCGGTGCTGTCAGAAGACGGATACTATTGTGCTGAAATCCGGGCCAGAGACAGTGCCGGAAATAAGGCATCAGAAAAAGTTTTCTTTACGGTCAGCTGCAAGGGGACACAGATTGCACCGGCCGGAAATACCGTGTATAAAAGTGGTTCAAAGAAGGATCAGGGATCATTTGGATTCCGGATGAAAAATGTAGTGCCTTCTTATGTGACAGAATTTATTGTGAATGGCCGGACCGTACCTTATGAGAGAGAGGGAGATTATATCTATGTGAGTAATAAATATTTAAAGAACGGTTCAAACAAGGTGAAAGTGAAGACAAAGGATATGACCGGCCATGTCAGTACACTGGAGAAGCCGCTGGATTTTTACTATGATGCGGAACCTCCCGTGATCCTCATATCCGGGGTCAGAAACGGAAATACTTATCGGGAGAAAAAACTGATCCAGGTAAAAGTTCAGGATGACCTGGACCGGATAACCGGTTTATGGATGGACGGCAGGAAGATAAGGTTTTCAGACGGACAAACGGTGATCCGGTGCGGCACTGACGGAAAACACAGGCTAAAGGCTGAGGCTGTGGGAAAGTCGGGGCTTAAGTCCGACCGAACAGTGGAGTTTCAGATCAGTACGAAACAGAGAGGACAATCAAAACGTCCATTTGGGTTTGTGATTTCCGGGATCTATTACTTCACTGCGGTTTATCTCATATTTTTCTTTTTCCGAAGCCGAAAATCATAAGAAACAAGTTAAAATCTTCTTTATTCTGTGTTATAATTAGGCTTAATGCAGAGGTTTCGTGAAAGGAGATTTAAAAATGGCAGAAGAAATGAAAGAAACAATGGAACAGTATGAGAATGAATTGGAAGCATCCTTCCGTAAGATGGATGAGGGAGATATAGTTGAGGGTGATGTCCTGAGCGTCAGCGACGAAGAGGCAGTCATCGATTTAAAATATTATGCTCAGGGTATCCTGAAAGCTTCTGAATACAGTGATGATCCAAATGTTACTTTGACAGAAGCTCTTAATGAGGGAGACCGGGTAAAGGCCAAGGTTATTTCTGTAGATGACGGTGAGGGGAATATTATGTTGTCTAAAAGGGAAGCCAATCAGGTTCTGGCCTGGGACCGCCTCCAGAAGCTTATGGAAGAGGAGACGGTTCTCAGTCTCACTGTTGGCGGAGTTGTCAACGGAGGAGTGATTGTATATGTAGAAGGAATCCGTGGATTTATCCCGGCTTCCCAGCTTTCCTTAAACTATGTGGAAGACCTGAACACATGGCTCAAAAAAGAAGTGGAGGCCAAGATCATTACCGTAGATGAGAGCAGGAATAAACTTGTACTCTCAGCCAAAGAAGTGGAAAAGGCAAAAGCTCAGGAAGAGCTGAACCACAAGATGGCGATGATGCGTCCCGGCATGGTGCTGGAAGGCACTGTCGAAAATATCATGCCGTATGGTGCGTTTGTGGATCTTGGCGATGGACTCAGCGGCTTGATCCATATATCACAGTTCAGCGAAAAAAGAATAAAAAGCCCGAAAGAAATGGTAGAAGAAGGACAGAAGGTCAAAGTAAAAGTTTTAAAAATTGCCGACAACAAGATCAGTCTCAGCATGAAGGCACTGGAGGAATCCAGAGAAGCTGAAAAAGTCGAGACCGGGATCGAATATAAAGAAGAGGAAAAGGCACAGACCAGCCTTGGAGACTTACTGGCAAATCTTAAGTTATAATCAGAGAGGAATCAAAAGATGGCAGGTTCAAGCATTGGCACATTATTCAGAATTACAACGTGGGGGGAGACCCATGGAGAGGGGCTTGGAGTCGTCGTAGATGGATGCCCGGCCGGACTTCCTATTTCAAAAGAGGATATTCAGCAGTATTTAAACCGCAGAAAACCGGGACAGTCAAAATATACGACACCCCGGAAAGAGGATGATCAGGCAGAGATCCTGTCCGGAGTTTTTGAAGGAAAAACAACCGGAACTCCCATTTCTATGGCAGTCTATAACAAGAACCAGAGATCCAGAGATTACAGCCAGATCAGAGATGTTTACCGGCCCGGACATGCGGATTATACTTATGATGCCAAATACGGAATCAGGGATTACAGAGGCGGGGGAAGGTCTTCCGGCAGAGAGACCATCGGCCGTGTGGCTGCCGGAGCAGTGGCTGTCAAGCTGTTAAAGGAACTTGGAATTACGGTAACGGCATATGCAAAAGAGATTGGTGGCATTACGGCAGACGAGAAGCGATTTGATCTGGAAGAGATTTTTCGGAATCCGTTTTACATGCCCGACAGAGAAGCAGCACTGAAAGTGCAGGAATATGCGGACCGCATGATGAGAGAACAGGATTCTATGGGCGGGATTATCGAGTGCACCGTACAAGGGTTAAAGCCTGGCATTGGTGATCCGGTGTTTGAAAAGCTGGATGCCAATCTGGCCAAGGCGGTGCTTTCGATCGGTGCCGTAAAGGGATTTGAGATTGGTGATGGTTTTGCGGCTGCTTCCTCCTGCGGATCACAGAATAATGACGCTTATGAATATCGGGAAGGCGGATTTGTAAAAAAGACAAATCACTCAGGAGGAGTTCTGGGAGGCATCAGTGACGGCAGCCCTCTCGTGTTCCGGGCAGCAGTCAAGCCGACTCCGTCTATCGCCAAGGTTCAGTCCACAGCAGGAAAAGACGGGAAAGATTTCGACCTTTCCATCGGGGGAAGACATGATCCGATGATTGTTCCGAGAGCTGTGGTAGTGGTTGAATCCATGGCGGCGGTCACGATTGCAGACGGGCTGCTTATGAATCTGAGTGCCAGTATGGACTCTGTAAAAAAAATATACGGGTAATGGTGAATATATGTATCAGTTAATAAAAAAAGACGGTAAAGCAAAAAGAGGGCGGTTTACAACTGTCCATGGGACGATAGAGACCCCGGTTTTTATGAATGTGGGTACAGTGGCTGCGATTAAGGGTGCGGTGAGCACAGATGACTTAAAAGAGATCAGAACCCAGGTGGAGCTTTCCAACACCTATCATCTCCATGTGAGGCCGGGGGACCGGCTGATCAAGGAATTCGGGGGCCTTCATAAGTTTATGAACTGGGACCGCCCGATCCTTACAGATTCGGGGGGATTTCAGGTCTTTTCCCTGGCCAAGCTGCGTAAGATAAAGGAGGAAGGTGTTTCTTTTTCTTCTCATATCGACGGGCGAAAGATTTTTATGGGACCTGAGGAGAGTATGCAGATCCAGTCTAATCTGGGATCTACTATTGCTATGGCTTTCGACGAGTGTCCGCCCCATCCTGCGGAGAGAAAGTACATGCAGGATTCTGTGGACCGTACGACCAGATGGCTGTACCGCTGTAAAAAAGAGATGGACCGTCTGAACCGTCTGCCGGATACGGTGAATCCGCATCAGATGCTGTTTGGAATCAATCAGGGGGGAACTTATGAGGACATCCGTATCTCTCATGCAAAAGAGATTTCCAGGCTTGACCTTGACGGCTATGCACTGGGAGGTCTGGCGGTAGGGGAATCCCACGAAGAGATGTACCGTATTTTGGATGAAACCGTCCCGTATCTTCCGGAAGCAAAACCTACTTATCTGATGGGAGTAGGCACTCCCGCCAATATTTTGGAAGCGGTGGATCGGGGAGTAGACTTTTTTGACTGTGTTTACCCGACAAGAAACGGCAGGCATGGACATGTCTATACCAACCACGGCAAGATGAACTTGTTCAATAAAAAGTATGAGCTGGATCACAGGCCTATAGAAGAAGGCTGCCAGTGTCCGGCGTGCAGAAGTTACAGCAGGGCTTATATCAGACATCTGCTCAAGGCAAAAGAAATGCTGGGTATGAGACTGTGTGTCTTGCATAACTTATATTTTTATAATACAATGATGGAAGAGATCCGGGATGCTATTGAACAGGGGCAGTACAGAGAGTACAAAGAGAGAAAGCTTTCCGGTATGGAAAATAAGTGATCAGGATTCAAGAAATTGAATTTGATATATTATTATTTTAAATGGAGGAAAAGAACAAATGCAATCACAATTTAGTATGATTCTGTGGCTCATTATTGTGTTCGGAGGTATGTATTTCTTACTGATCCGTCCGCAGAAGAAAAAAGACCAGCAGATGAAGGAATTAGCGGCTTCTCTGGAAGTTGGGGACAGTGTACTTACCATCAGTGGTTTCTATGGTGTGGTCGTGGATGCCGTAGATGACAAAACGATCGTTGTAGAATTCGGAAATGACAAACATTGCCGTATTCCTATGGAACGTGCTGCTATTTCTCAGGTTGAGAAACCGAATCAGGGAACAAAAGAAGATTAATATTGGGGGACGGCGCTTTTTTGCGCCGTCTTTTCTGTACCAAAGAGGACGGCTTTAAGAAGGAATGACTCAAAAGACATTGGTTATGAAATGCATCCAGGAGGATTGATCATGGACAGGACATCGTTTCCCTACTATTATGATATCGTTGGCAGCTTTTTGCGTACAGAGACATTGAAAGCTGCTAAAAGACAGTACAAACAAGGTGATATGAGTGCCGTAAGATTAAAGAGAATTGAAAATCAGGCGGTCAGGGAACTGGTCAGAAAACAGAAGGAAGCGGGGCTTAAGGCGGTTACCGACGGAGAACTGCGCAGAAGATGGTGGCATCTGGATTTTCTCTGGTATTTGAACGGAATCGAGAGAAAGAAATATAAACGGAGACCGGACATTTTCAGGGAAGAAGAGACGGAGCCGGAGACGCTCGCAGTCTGCGGCAGGATCAGCTTCGGCAATCATCCGTTTTTAAACCATTTCCGGTTTCTAAAGTCAATTTCCGGGGATGCGGCGGCTAAGATGACGATTCCGTCACCGGCGATGCTCCATTTAATCTGCTGTGTACATCCTGAGTCATACCAGCCAATTCCAATTTACAGGAATGAGAAAGTTTTGTTTGAAGATATCATCAGGAGTTACCAGAAAGCTCTGAGGGCTTTTTACAATGCAGGCTGCAGATACCTTCAGTTTGACGATGTCTCATGGGGAGAATTTTGTTCCTGGGAACGGAGGGAGGTTTACCGAAGCAGGGGGATTGACACAGAGAAACTGTCAGAGCGTTATGTCTGGCTGATCAATCAGGTGCTGAGGGTAAAACCGGAGGATATGACGGTGACGCTTCATGTCTGCCGGGGAAATTTTGATTCTGCCCGTATGATATCAGGAAGCTATGAGGCAGTGGCAGAGCAGTTATTCGGTCATTGTCTTGTGGACGGATTTTTTCTGGAATATAATGACAGCGGACAGTCAGGGGATTTCAGGCCTCTCAGATACATAAAGAATCAAAAGGTTGCACTTGGATTAATATCTGTCAGGTCTCCTGTGATGGAAAAGGATGATGTAATTCAAAAGAAAATTCTGCAGGCATCGTCTTATGTTCCGCTGACTCAGCTTTGCTTAAGTCCGCAGTGCGGGTTTGCATCAGAAGAACAGCAGAGGTTTTTGACAGATGAACAGCAGTGGGAAAAGATCAGGAATATGAAGAGAATTGCGGAGGAAGTATGGAAGATACCGGCAGGGGCTTAAAGCCCGCTGCCGGCGGTAAAAGATTATGCCAGGGCTCCGCCCAGGGTTCCTCCGGTTGCGCACAGAAGCATTGCGGTGATGCGCTCTCCGCTCATCAGTGCCTGGTTTTGATCCAGGAGAAGGGAGATCAGAAAGAGTACGGCAAAGTACAGAAGGCCCACGGCCAGGCCCCAGAGAAATTTTCTCTTTCCCATTCGTTTGCCGATGATAAACCCTGCAAATACAGACGCAGCCACATAGGTAAAGGTTACGCCAAGGTTTGCGACTTTTGTGCTGACTTCGGTCTGATACATAATAAAAGCCAGAATACATAGAATAATTCCTGTCAATATGTAGGAGAAGATTAAGCTTTTTAAGATTGAAATACCGATATTTTTATTTTCCATGGGATGCCTCCTTTTAGTAAGATTTTATGCAGGAGAGGGTCATTCTATGACACATAGGGAGAAAGGACAGACGATGATTGACTTACATTTGCACTCGGATGCCTCGGACGGTACACTGAAACCGGCAGAGGTGCTGCGTGCAGCAAAAGAAAAGGGACTTTATGCGTTCGCACTCACTGATCACGATACAGTCGCAGGAATTCCGCCGATCCTTCATTCGGGAGAACTTACAGGCATTCATTTTATGCCGGGAATTGAGCTTTCATGTGAGGCGGAAAAACACGAGATTCACATACTGGGCTATCATATTGATATCTGTAATCAGAACTTACTAAACACACTGGAGGGTCTGCGGAGAGGAAGAAGGCAGAGAAATCTTTCTATGATTGAAAAGTTTCGTGAGGACGGGATACCAATGACGCTTGAAAAACTTCTGCACGGCAACGAACAGACCGTGATCACCAGGGCACATTTTGCAAGAGTGCTGATCGAGGAAGGATACTGTGCCAATAAGGAGCAGGCATTTAAAAAGTATGTAGGAGACGGATGCAGATATTATATTCCGAAGCCTTATTTTGCGCCCGCGGATGCGGTCAGGCTGATCAAAGATGCAGGAGGTACTGCGGTACTGGCGCATCCGTTCCAATATCATCTTTCCAACGCGGAGTTAGAGGAGCTGATCAGGGAGCTGATCTCTTTCGGGCTGGGGGGAATTGAAGTCTATCACTCATCCCATCATCACGGACAGACGGTGAAACTCAGGCAGTGGTGCAGGAAATATGGGATGCTGGCCACAGGAGGCTCGGACTTTCACGGCAGCAATAAACCGGACATTGAGATCGGGACGGGACGGGGCAGTTTAAAGGTCCCGGATCACCTCTACGATGAACTGAAGAACTTATTGTAATTCCGAAATGAATATGATATAATGGGCAAGTTAAAAAGGGAATAAGAGAGATTCATATTGAAGGAGGAACTTGGCATGAAGCACATTAAGACTCTAACGAATAAAACATTGCAGAACACAGTAAAGAAAGGCGGATGCGGTGAGTGCCAGACATCCTGTCAGTCAGCATGCAAGACATCCTGCACCGTAGGAAACCAGAGCTGCGAACACAGCAAATAACCCACGGCGGGAAAGAGCAGAAGAATGAGAGGCGGTTCCTTTTTGAACCGTCTCTTTTCGTTAAGGACAGATAAAGGAGAAGAAGCAGCGTGGTTTATCAATACAAAAATAACGGATATAATATGGTGCTGGATGTGGAAAGCGGATCAGTCCACGTCGTGGATGATCTGAGCTATGACGTCATCGGACTTTACGGCACCCGCACTTTAAAGGAAATACAAGAAGAGCTTTCCGGATACGAAGCCGGGGAGATCGAGGAAGTCTATGAGGAAATCAGGCGTCTGGAGAGCGAAGGAGCACTCTTTACAAAGGACGAGTATGAGGATTACATAACGGAGTTCAAAAGGCGTCCAACCGTGGTCAAAGCACTCTGCCTGCATATCGCTCATGACTGTAACTTAGCGTGCAGATACTGTTTTGCTGAAGAAGGAGAATATCACGGAGATCGTTCGATGATGAGTTTTGAAGTAGGAAAACAGGCATTGGATTTCCTCGTTGAAAACTCAGGCAGCAGGAGAAACCTGGAAGTGGATTTCTTTGGAGGAGAGCCGCTGATGAACTTTGAGGTCGTAAAGCAGCTGGTGGCTTACGGCAGGTCTCTGGAGGAGAAGCACAGTAAAAAGTTCAGGTTTACTCTGACGACCAACGGCGTCCTTCTGGATGACGAAGTGATGGAGTTTGCAAACCGTGAGATGGCCAACGTGGTCCTTAGTATTGACGGGCGGAGAGAGGTCCATGATAAGATGAGGCCTACAAGAAACGGCAAGGGCAGCTACGATCTGATCATTGATAAATTTAAAAAATTTGCAGAGATGCGAAACGGAAAAAGTTATTATGTGAGAGGCACTTTCACCCATGACAACCTGGATTTTTCAAAAGATGTACTGCATCTGACAGACGAAGGATTTGACCAGATTTCCGTGGAACCTGTGGTAGGACCCGAAGAGGAGCGGTACACGATCAAAGAAGCCGATCTTCCGAAGATCATGGAAGAATATGATCTTCTGGCAAAAGAAATCATCCGGAGGGAGAAGGAAGGAAAGGGCTTTACGTTCTTCCACTTTATGATCGATCTGACCGGAGGTCCCTGTGTGGCAAAACGCCTTTCAGGGTGCGGTTCGGGAACCGAATATCTCGCGGTGACGCCATGGGGAGATCTGTATCCGTGTCATCAGTTCGTGGGGGAAGATGAGTTCTGTGTAGGAAATGTGTTTGACGGAGTCACCCGCGGTGATATTGTCTCTGAGTTTAAGAAGACCAGTGTTTACTCGAAAGAAGACTGCCGGGAGTGCTTCGCCAGATTTTACTGCAGCGGGGGATGCAGTGCGAACTCTCATAAACTGAATGGTACGATCAACGGTACCTATGAAGTGGGCTGTCAGCTGGAGAGAAAGCGAGTGGAGTGTGCACTGATGATAAAGGCCGCATTGGCTGATCAGAGTGAAGAATAAAGGAGCAGAAAACTTATGAAGACGAACAAAAATAAGAAGGGAAGATACGCTGCCGGGATAATCCTGCTGGCCGCATTGTGTACGTTTGGAATTTTTATCACCGCAAAAGGGCTTGGGAAAAATAAGATCGGCCGTGCAGAAAACATCGAACTGGGTCTGGATCTGGCCGGAGGAGTCAGCATTACCTATGAAGTGGACGGCAAAAATGTATCTGATAAAAACATTGACGATACGGTATATAAGCTTCAGAAACGTGTGGAAGGGTACAGTACAGAATCTGAAGTCTACCGCCAGGGTAAAAACAGAATCAACATCGAGATCCCGGGTGTGACAGACGCCAATAAGATCCTGGATGAACTGGGACAGCCGGGAACTCTGGCATTCATGGTCCAGGACGGCAAATCCATGAAGACGGTCCTGACCGGAAATAACGTCAAATCCGCAAAAGCTCAGACAACTGAGGGAGACAATGGGGCCAAGGACTATGTCGTAGCCCTGGAGTTTGACAAAAAAGGAACTAAGGCATTTGCAGATGCCACAAAGAAGAATGTGGGCAAACCCATCTATATTATATATGACAACCAGATCATCAGCGCACCGAATGTGCAGACCGTCATTACCAAAGGGGAATGCAGCATAACAGGAATGGAGAGTTATGAAGCGGCCGAAAATCTGGCATCTTCTATCCGTATTGGATCACTTCCGGTAAAATTAAAGGAACTGCGCTCCAATGTGGTTTCCGCCAAATTAGGAGTGGATGCTATTCAGACAAGTGTCAAAGCCGGCGCCATCGGATTTGCACTCGTCTGTATCCTGATGATCGCCCTGTATTATCTTCCGGGAGTGATCGCATGTCTTGCGCTGGCCATTTATGTGCTTATGACGCTGCTGGCGCTGAATGGATTCAATGTGACGCTGACCCTTCCGGGATTAGCCGGTATCATACTTGGTATCGGTATGGCTGTGGATGCCAATGTCATCATTTATTCCAGAATTAAGGAAGAAGTTGCGATGGGCAAAAATGTGGGAACTGCGATTAAGGCAGGATTCCACAAGGCCGCTTCAGCGATTATCGACGGAAATGTGACCACACTGATCGCCGTAGCAGTCCTCTGGTTTAAGGGCACTGGAACGGTCAAGGGATTTGCTCAGACACTGGGTATGAGTGTACTGATTTCCATGTTTACAGCCCTGGTTATCAGCAGATTTTTGGTTACCGCCGCATACAAGTTTGGCCTGAGGAGCCCGAAACTCTATGGAAAAGCGAGAGCTTTAAAAGAACGGGATTTCATCGGAGTCAGCAGACGGTGCATGGCGGCAGCGCTGCTTGTGATCGTTGTAGGTCTGGCGTTCCTTCCGATCAACAAGTCAAAGATCGGAGCACCGCTTAATTTTGATCTGGAATTTTCCGGAGGAACCTCTTCTACGATCACATTTGATAAGAGTGTGAAAGTAGATGACAGTCTCGAGAAGAAGGTCGTATCCGCTTACGAAAAAGTAAGCAAATCCACTTCAGTCCAGGGACAGAAAGTAAAAGCAAATAATCAGATGGTGATCAAGTCTGTGGAGCTGAACTTAAGCCAGCGGAAGCAGATCGAGAGCACCATGAAAAAAGATTTTAAGGCGAAATCCGTTGCCACTGAAAATATAAGTTCTACTATCAGCAATGAAATGCAGAGGGATGCGATCGTCTCCGTGGTGATTGCAAGTATCTGTATGCTGATCTATATCGCCATCCGGTTTAAGGATGTGAAATTTGGAGCCAGTGCCATCATTGCACTGCTGAATGACGTGCTTATCGTATTTGCAGCATACTCAATCGGAAGGCTCTCCGTCGGAGGAACCTTTATCGCGTGTATGCTTACGATCATCGGATACTCTATCAACTCTACCATCGTCATATTTGACCGTATCCGGGAGAATATGCAGGAGGCGGATAATACACAGCTGAAAGGCATTGTAAATAAGAGTATCATTCAGACGCTGACCAGATCCATCAACACGTCGCTCACTACGTTTATCATGGTGTTTGTGCTGTTTATTATGGGAGTGTCATCCATCCGCCAGTTTGCCCTGACCCTGATGGTCGGCGTTGTGTGCGGTGCATTTTCTTCTGTGTGTATTACCGGACCGCTCTGGTACTTTATGAAGACGGGATTTAAGAAACAGCCGGCGAAAGCCCTGGAAGATAAAACGGAAGTACACAACGTACAGGAGACGGCAGGATCAAAGGCCAAGAAAAAGAAGAAGAAAAAGAAAAAAGGAATCCGATAAAACATTTGAAAACTGTAATCAGACAATAGGTTTGATTGCAGTTTTCTTACATCACGGGAAGGGGACAAAAAGTTACTTATGGAAAAATGGTTTATCAGCAAAAAGAAAGCAGATTTTGTCCGGATCGGAGAAACGTTCGGCATTGATCCGGTCATAGCCAGGCTGATCCGGAACCGGGATATCACGGGAGAGGAAGACATACGCAGGTATTTATCAGGGACTCTTTCGGACATTTCAGATCCGTTCATGATGAAGGATGCAGAAGAAGCATGCAGACTGCTCCGTCAGGCGGTCCGCCGAGGCACAAAAATCAGGATTATTTCTGACTATGATGTGGACGGGGTAATATCCAATTATATCTTGTGGAAAAGTCTCAGCGATCTCGGAGGAACTGTGGATTTTGTCATTCCCGACCGCATCCAGGACGGCTACGGAATGAATTCAGAGATGGCGGTAAACGCCAAGAAGGATGGTATCGGACTGATGATCACCTGCGACAATGGAATCGCCGCTTTTGATCCGGTAAAAAAAGCAAAAGATTTGGGCATGGAAGTCATTGTCACAGACCATCATGAAGTTCCGTATCAAATGGAGGAAGGAAGAAAGAGAGAGATGCTGCCGCCGGCAGATGCGGTCGTGAATCCAAAACAGGAAACGTGCGCATATCCCTATAAACAACTCTGCGGAGCCGGAGTGGCGTTTCAGCTCATGAGAGCACTTTACCGGGCGGAGGGCAGGGAGGATAAGGAGCTGGAACCGCTGCTCTGTTTTTTGGCCATAGCCACAGTTTGTGATGTGGTGGACCTCACAGAGGAAAACCGAATTTTCGTGAGAGAAGGACTGAACCGCATCGGTCTTACGCAAAATACTGGTCTGAGGGCGCTTTTAAGGGTTCACAATCTGGAAGAGACAACTGTCAATTCTTATCATTTAGGTTTTGTCATCGGCCCGTGCATCAACGCCAGCGGAAGGCTGGAATCGGCGGAAAAGGTTTTAAGACTGTTCCTGGAAAAGGATATGGCCGCCGCAGAAGAGACGGCTCAGGAATTGAAAGATCTCAATGACCAGAGAAAGGGAATGACCAACGAGGGAGTCAAAGAAGCGCTGGATCAGATAGAACAAAATGGATACGGGAAGGACAAGGTCCTCGTGATTTATCTTCCGGACTGCCATGAGAGCATCGCGGGAATCATTGCCGGTCGGGTGAAAGACAAGGTGCACAGGCCGGTTTTTGTACTGACCAAAGGGAAAGAGGGAATCAAAGGTTCCGGGCGTTCCATTGAGAACTATCACATGTTTGAAGCCATGAATGAAGTAAAGGATGTATTTGCCAGATTCGGGGGACACGCCATGGCCGCGGGGTGTTCTCTGTCAGACGAATCGAAAGTGGAGGAATTCCGCAGACGGATCAATGGCTGCTGTGAGCTTAAGGAAAATGATTTCATAAAAAAAGTTTCGATTGATGTGGATATGCCGATTGACTATATTTCAGCAGAACTGGTGCGCCAGATGGCAGTGCTGGAGCCGTTTGGGAAGGAAAATAAAAGGCCTTTGTTCGCCCACAGAAAACTTTTCATTGAAAGAATCCAGGTATTCGGCGATAATAGAAATGTAATCCGGCTGTCGCTTTTAAGTGACAGGGGAACAAGAATGACGGGCATGATCTTTGAAGAGGAAGATATATTCCGTGAAAAGATGGGAGAGGGAAAGCAGTACATCACTTGCACCTACTATCCGGATATTAACGTATACAGGGGAAATGAGAGCCTGCAGATACGGATACAGCATTACTTTTTTACATAGGGAGGACAGTTATGAGCCAGATTAAGTTGGTAACCATGGATTTAGACGGAACTTTGCTGAATGACCAGAAGCAGATTTCGGAGCATACGAGGGAAGTGCTCGAAGAAGCAGCCAGAAGAGGCGTACATATTGTGCCGGCCACAGGACGGATCTATAGAGCAATCCCTGATTTTATCAGAAATTTAGAGGGAGTCCGGTATGCCGTCTGCTGCAATGGGGCGACGATCTATGACGCTCTGGAAGATAAGATCATATACAAGAACCACATTCCGAAGGAGACAGCCTTGTCTCTGCTCAGGAAACTCACAGAATATAATTGTACCAGAGATATTTACAGAAATGGCCAGGGCTATATGGAAGGGAAATTTTATAACCATTTAGAAGATTTTGATATTAAGGGTCAGCAGAAAGACCTTATTTTAAGGACCAGACAGGAGGTCGGTGATCTGGAGACCTATGTGGAAGAAAACAGTGACGGCATTGAAAAGATCAGTGCCTTCTTCGGTGACCTTGAGGAGAGAAAACGTGTCATGAAGGAACTGAGCGATCTGGAAATTGCCAGCGTTTCAACTGCATTGTTTAACAATGTAGAGATCACCCAGCTGGGATGTGACAAAGGAGACGGGATCACACAGTTAGCCAAACATCTCTCCATACCGATCGAGGAGACGATGGCGTGCGGAGATGCGGCCAATGACACATTTATGATCCGGGCAGCGGGATTCGGTGTAGTGATGGAAAATGGAATGGACGAACTGAAAGATATCGCAGATTTTGTTACAAAATCCAATGAGGAAGACGGAGTCGCCTATGCCATCGAGCGGTTCGTGCTGAACTAGAGGGGAACGGAAAATCATGAAGCTTTTGCATATGGCTGACCTGCATTTGGGCAAGACGGTCAATGGAATGAATTTCATAGAAGATCAGAGACATGTGCTGGCACAGGTGCTGGGACTGATGGAGAAGGAGCCCGTTGACGGGCTCCTTTTGGCAGGAGATATTTATGATCGGAGCATCCCTCCGGCAGAGGCTGTGACCTTGTTTGACTGGTTTCTGACAGGTACGGCAGAGCTTATGGTGCCTGTTTTTTTAGCGGCGGGAAATCACGATTCGGGCGAGAGGCTGGAGTTTGGACAGAAACTTTTCGGGCAGCAGAATATTTACGTGGAAGGGACATTAAGAGAAGAATTCCCTGCCATCAGGCTGGAAGATGAATACGGGCCGGTCTGCCTGCATCTGCTTCCGTATTTTAAGCCTGCTGAGGCAAGGGCATTATTTCCTGAAGACGAGATCCGCACGCATGAAGATGCCATGCGCTCTGTCCTCGCCCGTCATCCTGTGGACAGAACAGAGCGGAATGTGCTGGTCACCCATCAGTTTGTCACTGGGACAGAACCCGTCACACAGTCCGACTCGGAACTGCTGCTGAGTGTGGGAGGGACAGAACAGATTTCTTATACTGTCTTTGAAGACTATGACTATACTGCGCTTGGGCACATTCACGGCCCTCAAAAAGCGGGAAGAGAGACTGTAAGATACAGCGGTTCCCTTCTTAAGTACTCTTTTTCTGAAGAATTTCACAAGAAATCTGTGACACTGGTTGAGCTGAAAGAAAAAGGCAGCATAACAGTTACGGTTTACCCGCTTAAGCCCAGACATGATATGCGCCGGATCAAAGGAAAACTTGAAGATCTTTTAGATCCGCAGGTGGTTGAAGCTGCAGACTGTGAAGACTATATCAGCGCCGTGCTGACGGACGAGGAGGAACTTGCAGATCCTATGGAGAAGCTCCGTGCCTCTTATCCGAATATTATGGAACTGAACCTGGAAAAGAGACAGAGGTCCGGCGGTGATGAGGTGTACGCCGACGTCCGTGAAAAGACACCGCTGGAACTGGGGGAATCGTTTCTTGAGCTGACCTGCGGTGAGGCAGAAGAAAAGAGGATGGAATTTCTTAAAAAACTTCTGGAGGAAGGAGGCTTGAATATATGAAGCCATTATTTCTTGAGATCAGCGCATGGGGCCCCTATGCGGGCAAAAATCAGATTGATTTTTCCAAATTCCAGGGTGGACTGTTTTTGATCACCGGGCCTACGGGCTCCGGGAAAACTACGATATTTGACGCGCTGACCTATGCTCTCTACGGGGAAGTCAGCGGAAGCGTCCGCACGAAGGAAAGCCTCAGGAGCGATTTCGCTTCACAGAAGGAAGATACCTATGTGATTCTTGAATTTACACACAGGAATGAAAAGTACCGGGTAGAGCGCCATCCGAAATACAGGAGAGCCAAAAGAAAAGGTTCGGGAACGACGGTAAAAAAAGAGGATGCCGTGCTGACTCTGCCCGATGGAACTGTAAAAGCCGGAACGTCCAAAGTCAACGAGGAGCTGTCCCGTATTCTCTCCATCGACTATGACCAGTTCCGCCAGATCTCCATGCTGGCACAGGGGGAATTTCAAAGGCTGCTCACAGCAAAGTCCAGTGACCGGGCGGAAGTATTCCGCTCTATTTTTCATACGCAGATCTATAAAAAAATCCAGGGTCTTGCAGGCGAGAAGGCGAGAGCCCTGCTTGGCGAAATACGTGAGATCACAAATCAGATGGAAGAGGCAGCTAAACTGTCGGGAGAAGATCCGGCATATGAAGAAATGAGAGAAAAGAAAGATTTTTCGGCGGTGATCACTTTTCTTGAGGACGATTATAAGGAAAAGAAACAGCTGGCATCCGAGGCTTTCTTAAACAGCAGGAATAAGAGAGAAGAGTTTGATTCGAAGAAACAGATTTTTGAACAGGCAAAGAAATTATCCGCAGAGACAGAAACTTTGGCTTCAAAGATCTGCAGTCTGGAAGAGGAATTAGGAGAGCTTAAACAAAAACGAGAGAATATCCAAAAGAAGAAGCAGGATCTTTACAGTCTAAGAGATGTGATGGATCATAAAAAGGAACGTCTCGGCGTTTTAAAGGAGATCAATGAACAGCTGGAACGATTGGGACAGCTGGAAACCGAATATGAAGAAGCCAGCCAGGAAGAATCACGGCAAATCAGGAGAACCCGAATGGCAGTTTACCAGGAATGGCTGGAAGCAGAGGGGGAGGCAAAGGCTTCCTCTGAGAAATTTAAGCGTTTCTCAGAAGAATTTGAGCAGGCTGAATGTGAGTACCGAAGGGCAGATGACTTAAGAAAAGAGGAACAGGACATCTATATGGAGATGCAGTCCGCTTATTATGCGTGCAGCATTGGCATTTTGGCAAAAGATCTAAGGGAAGGAAAACCATGTCCTGTCTGCGGTTCCACGAAACACCCAAAGCCCGCCGGGATTCCTTCAGAAGCTCCGGACAGGGAGCAGCTGGAGGCACAGAAAGACCGGGCAGAAAAGGCAGAAGAGCTTTTCCGCAAATGGTATGAAAAAATGCTGAAATTGAAAGAACAGAAGAATACGGCACAGACCGAATGGAAAAGAAAACAGGAAGAGCTCGGAGAAGAACCTGAATATGAGGGGATTACGAGAGAGGAAGCCTGTTCAGCGGAGAAATTCTCCAGACAGAAGGAAGAAAACTGTCTGGCGGATATCAGAGAACAGCGGATGAAGGCAGAAGGCCGGATGAGAGCGTTTAGAGAACAGCTGGAATCGTGGGGCAGAGCGGAGGAACTAAAGGAGGAGCATCTCGCTCTTTCAAAAGAACTGGAAGAATATGATTCAGAGAATGACCGGCTGACGGCGGAGAATATCGAGTTGGAAACGGCTCTTTCCAAGACGCGGACTCTTCTGGAGGAACGCCGTGGAGAGTTTGAGGAAAGGAAGAAACAACGCGCTGAACTTGAACAGGAGAAGGTTTCAAGCGGTGATCTGGAAAATTTGGAAGGAGAGATCAAAAAAACAGAGGAGGAAAGAGAACAGCTCGCTGTGCTTGTGCATCAGAGACAGAGGGCACTTTGCTCTTTAAAAGAGAAGCAGAAAAAGAAAGAAAAGCTTGAAGAGAGCTACGGTATTGTTGGAGATGTGGACCGGCTTCTGAGCGGAAATAATGCGCTTCGTCTGACCTTTGAGCAGTTTATTCTCATTACATATTTCCGGGATATTTTAAAGGCCGCAAATATCAGGTTTGTGAAAATGACCGGAGGCCGGTATGAGATGTTTCGGAGTGAGACAGTCACGGATGCCAGAAAAAAAGATAACCTGGAAATAGAAGTGATGGATTATTATACCGGAAAGCGCAGGTCTGTAAAAACTCTCTCAGGAGGCGAGTCCTTTAAGGCGGCACTGTGCCTGGCGTTAGGACTTTCGGATATTGTCAGGAACAGCGCCGGAGGCATTCAGATCGAAGTTTTGTTTGTAGATGAGGGATTCGGTTCCCTGGACAGTGAATCCTTAGAACAAGCGGTTTCCTGTCTCCAGGAGCTTTCCGGAAAAAACAGGATGATCGGCATTATTTCCCATGTTCCGGAGCTGTCTGAGCGGATTGAAGAAAAAATCACGGTTCGTAAGAAAAATATGGGGAGTAGCATTGAGAAATTGTGAGAAAAGGATTATAATGAACTTTGGGGGATGGAGAATAAATGAGTGAGCTAAGGAGTGAATACAGAATGAACAGGCACATGAAATCCATCTGCTCTGCTGTACTATGCGGCTGCCTTGTAGTGGGCAGCAGCACGTTTGCATACGGTGAAGAAGCGGCAGCAACGGCAAAGACAACAGAACAGAGCTCAGCAACAGAGCAGACAACAGCGTCGGAGAGTACATCGACAACGGCTGCACAGACCGAAGCCACGACCACGGCACAGCCGCAGGAGACGACGAAACAGGAGTCGACAACGGCGCATAAGGACCAGAAAACGACAGAAAAAAAGGACCAGACATCCAAGGCTTCAAAGAAAAAAGCAAAAAAGATCAAACAGAAAAACAAAGTCAAGAAGCTGAAAAAGAACAAAAATCTTAAGGAAGAAAAGGTAGTTTCCAACATTATCCCTAAGATCTATAATGACACGCGTCTCAGCATGAAGGATCAGAAGGAAACCATCGCAGGTTTTACCTATTTTAATCAGGGAGATTCCGCCTGGAACCAGAATGGCTACTGCATCAAGAGCAGCGGCTGCGGACCTACTGCCATGGCAGTCTGTATTACCTCGCTGACCGGCAAATGGGTAACCCCGCTTGATACGACCATCTGGGCATACGAGCATGGTTATTACAGCAATGCAGGTTCCGCCCATGAAGTCGTGCCGGCACTGGCAAAAAATTATCAGCTGGGATGCAGTGGACTCGGGACAGATTATAAGAAGATCAGGGATGCGCTTAAAAAGAAGCATCCGGTAGTCGGCCTCATGGGACCCGGTTATTTTACCAAAGGAGGACATTTTATAGCTTTGGTGGCGATCGATGACAAAGATCAGGTGACAGTTGCAGACGTGGGAAGCAGACAGCGCAGTACATACAAGTACCATTTAAAAGATGTGATCGAGCAGTCTAAATCCGCATCCGCAGGCGGCCCGTTCTGGGAGATTTATAAACCCGGAGAGAAAGAAAAAGCTGCAATGAAGGTAAAGAAAGCCAAAGCAGATGCAGCTAAGCTGAAGGCACAGCTGCAGAAACAGCACCGCTATAATGACTTAAAGGCAGTCCTGTCTCAGAATCAGAGCGTTGTTGTTCCGCTGAAAAAAGGAACCATTGTGACGGAAGAAAGCTTTGTAACTCTGCTGGATATTGATTCTAAAGATCATGTGTCTGTAGAATTAAAAGAACAGGAGATCAAAGATTATTCTTTAAAGACGGTTGTGGATGAGCTGCAGACAAAGGCAATCAGCCAGACCTTCTGGGAGATGACCCATCCGATGGAAAAGAGCCAGAGACCTACGCTCTCTGATTTCTTGAAAAATTAAACAGAACAGTCAGCAAAACAGTCTGAACCGCTGAAAGACGCGGTCAGGCTGTTTTTTGTTTTTGAAAGAAATCGTGAATTTGGAAACTTTTTTAAAAACTTTTCAAAAAGTTGTTGACATTTTTCGCATTATTTTATATACTAATTTTTGTCGCGAGACAAGGGATCATAGCTCAGCTGGGAGAGCATCTGCCTTACAAGCAGAGGGTCATAGGTTCGAGCCCTATTGGTCCCATTCTTTATGCGGAATGCATAAAGATATGGCGATGTAGCTCAGTTGGCTAGAGCATACGGTTCATACCCGTAGTGTCAGCAGTTCGAATCTGCTCATCGCTATGAAAAGGCATGTTTTTTAGGGACATGCCTTTTTTTTGTATCTTGCAGAGAATTATATTATAATAAAGAAAATGAGATATTCTATATAGACGACAGAAAAATAGGAAAGTGAGGTATGGGATATGAGAGTAGGAATGGGATATGATGTGCATAAGCTGGCAGAAGGACGCCCTTTGATTTTAGGAGGTGTGCATGTTCCGTACGAAAAAGGACTATTAGGCCATTCTGATGCAGATGTGCTTCTGCATGCCATCTGTGATGCACTGCTCGGAGCCGCGGCTCTGGGAGATATCGGCCGGCATTTTCCGGATACAGACCCCAAATATAAAGGCGCAGACAGCATGGAACTGTTAAAGCAGGTCAGGGGACTGGTCGAGAAAGAGTGTTATCTCATTGAAAATGTAGATGCCACTGTGATTGCACAGAGGCCAAAGCTGGCACCCTATATCGAAGAGATGAGAGAGAAGATCGCAGAGACACTCGGAGTCGGAAGAAAACAGGTCAACGTAAAGGCAACCACGGAAGAACATCTGGGATTTACCGGGGAAGGACTTGGGATCAGCGCCCAGGCAGTCTGCATGCTGACCACCGTAGATAATTATATCTATGAAGACGTCTTAAGGCCCGGCGCACAGACCGGATGTCAGGGATGCCAGGGATGCCGGAAAGGGGAATAGATGGAACTTGTTTATGACGACAAAAGCCACAGAGATCTGATTTTTCAGATGTATCAGGATGTTTTTAAGGACCCTGAAAAGTTTGCGGAATATTATTTTGATGTAATCTATCCTAAAAATCAGGTGCTCATGGCATGGGACGGCAGCCGGCCGAAAGGGATGATCCATCTGAATCCGTACCGCATGAAAATTTCAGATAAGGAGTTTGACGCCCATTATATCGTAGCTGTGGCCACAAGGAAAGAAATGCGGAGAAAAGGAGTCATGCGAAAAATGCTTTGCAGAGTTCTCAATGATATGGCAGAGCGCAATGAGCCGTTCACATATCTGATTCCTGCCGATAAGGCTTACTATGAACCCTTTGACTTTGTATTTGTGATGGACTGGACAGAGACAGAGATCACAGGGGAAGAGGGTGCGGTTACAGGCTCCCTGGAACCGTTTCGGGAAGATGATACACAGGAAGTTCTCCGGTTCTTAAACCGGCAGATCCGGTCATATGATATTTATACGGTGATAAACCCGGATTATTTAAAACAGGCGGCAAAGGAAGCAAAAAGCCAGGACGGAGACCTGATGGTGTTTAGAGAACACGGTGAGATAGCCGGAGTCTTTGCATACGGGAAAGAAAAAGATACCATATATGTACGGCTGGGATTCGGAACAGAGGAAAAAAGGTTTTTAGAGATGATCAGCCGCACGTTTCCCGGCAGTAAAATCGAGATATCGGCGGGCTGTGTGAAACGGGGGAGTAAGGTGCCGAAGATCATGTTCAGGATTACATCTCTTGAGGCGCTGTGCCGCTGCCTGAGAAGCAGAAAAAAAATAGAATTTGTTCTTACCGTGACGGACCCTGTGATCGGGAAGAATAACGGAACTTTCCTGTTTTCTGCCTCAAAAGACGGGACAGAAATCTGTCCTTCATCCAAAAAAGCCGAGGGTGAACTGTCGATCGGAGATTTTTCGAAAGCAGTATTTGGATACAGCGGGGAGGATGTATTGGAGAGGCATCCGTTTCTGAGAGAACTGATACCATTGGACGCCGTATATATTACCGAGGAGGTATGACTATGAAATTAATGTTTATCGGAGCAGACCATGAAGTAACGGGCAGCTGTCATTACGTGGAGGCGTGCGGGAAACGTTTTTTGGTCGACTATGGAATGGAGCAGGGAAAGAATGTTTATGAGAATGCAGAACTTCCGGTGAATCCGTCAGAAATTGACTTTGTGCTGCTGACTCATGCCCATATTGATCATTCGGGGCTGCTTCCGCTTTTATATGCCAATGGTTTCAGGGGCAGTGTTATTGCGACGAAGGCCACCAAAGATCTCTGTGATATCATGCTCCGTGACAGCGCCCACATTCAGGAGTTTGAGGCGGAGTGGAAGAACCGGAAGGCCAGACGGTCAGGGAAGCCGGAAGAGCCTCCTCTGTATACGATGGATGACGCGGTAAGTGTTATGGAGCAGTTCAAGGGCTGTCAGTATAACGAGAAATTAGAAGTGAGCCGGGGTATCAGCGTACGTTTTACAGATATAGGACATCTGCTCGGTTCAGCCAGCATTGAGGTATGGCTCACTGAGGCGGACACCCAGAAAAAGATTGTCTTCTCCGGTGATATCGGAAATAATAATCAGCCTCTGATCAAAGACCCCCATTATACGGAGAGTGCAGATTATGTGGTGATGGAATCTACCTACGGAGACCGTTTTCATGAAAGTCATCCCGATTATGTCGGAGAACTTGCCGGTTTGATTCAAAAGACCTTTGACCGGGGCGGAAATGTGGTGATCCCGTCATTTGCGGTGGGAAGGACCCAGGAGCTTCTGTACTATATCCGCCAGATCAAAGAGGAGCGCAGGGTGAAGAACCATGGGGATTTTGCCGTGTATGTAGACAGTCCTCTTGCAGTGGAGGCCACCAACGTTTTTCAGGAAAACATACATGACACATTTGATGAGGATGCCATGGCGCTGATCAATCAGGGCATCAATCCGATCACTTTCTCCAATCTGAAATTATCCATCACAAGCAATGATTCCAAGGCGATCAATTTTGATGAAGAACGGAAGGTGATCATCTCCGCTTCCGGAATGTGTGAGGCGGGAAGGATACGGCATCATTTAAAGCATAATCTGTGGAAGCCTGAAAATACGATTGTGTTTGTCGGATACCAGGCTTACGGCACGTTGGGCCGTGCTCTTGTGGAAGGGGCAAAAGAAGTCCGGCTGTTCAGTGAGACCATCAAAGTGGAAGCCGATGTGGTGCGCCTGGAAGGAATGAGCGGACATGCGGACAAAAAAGGACTCTCTGTGTGGGCGGAGGCTTTTAAAGACCAGCCTGAAAAATTTTTCATCGTTCACGGAGAGGATGAGACCTGTGACAGCTTTGCCCAATACCTGGAAAGTGAATGCGGCAGGAAGGCAGAAGCACCGTACAGCGGGGATATTTTTGATCTGGCTGCAGGAGAGTGGGAGCTCAGGGTTGCGCCGAAGAAAGTGCCGGAAAGCAGGAAGGGCACGAGAAGAGCCAATGCTGTATTTGCAAGGCTGCTGGCTGCAGGCGAGCGCTTGATGTCTGTTATACGGAAAAGTGAGGGCGGGGCCAACAAGGATCTGGCCAGATTTGCGGATCAGATCAATGCTCTCTGTGACAAATGGGAGCGATGAAAGTATAAGAGTATTAGAAGATGTGATCATGAAGGAGGAAACAGATGAAGGTTTTAAAGTCCGAGGAGATGCTGTGCGACCATTGTGTGGACCGGATCAAGATCGGTCTTATGGACGCGGGCATTGAAGCGGAAGTTGAACTGAGTGATAAAAGCATCATCCTTCCGGAAGATGATGATACACTGATCGAAAAAGCAAAAGAAGTTTTGGGGGATCTGGGATATTTTGCACAGGAAATGTAAAATACCCGGATGATCCGGGAACTGTCCATAGAGACGTGCAATTTTCAGGCAATCGTGATACAATCATTGAGTATGACATTTTCCACATGATTTCCGTCCGGCTCTTAGAATGCCTCACTCCAATCATGTGGAAAATGGACGTGATATCTACTGGATAAGTATCCATCAAACAAATGGAATTGTCCAACGATAGTTTTTTAGCACTATTGGAGGAATGCATTTCAAAGTGTGACGGAAATAGTGCTAAAAAATTCATGACATTTTCCACAGAGCATACCGTATTTTATACCCTTCGGGTGTGCACGCTTTGTGTGATAAGGTATTACATTTTTAAAAACATAGGAGTAACGATGAAGAATGAGAGAGACTATAAACTCCGCCGTGAGGATTAATAAATTTTTAAGTCAGGCAGGCCTGTGTTCCAGAAGGCAGGCTGATTTTTATGTAGAGCAGGGCAAAGTGACGGTTGACGGAAAAACAGCCGAGCCGGGGACAAAGGTTTGTGAGGGGCAGGAAGTCTGTTTTAATGGAAAGCCGGTCCGGATGGATACTCAGACAGTATATCTTGCATACAATAAACCGAAAGGTATCGTTTGTACATCAAGCAAAGAGGAAGCCAACAATATTATTGACGCTGTCGGTTATCCCTCTAGAATCTATCCTGTGGGCCGCTTGGACAAAGATTCCCAGGGACTGATCCTGCTGACCAATGACGGGGAAGCCGCCAATGAGATCATGAAAGCCAGGAACTATCATGAAAAGGAATATGAGGTAACGGTCAATAAAAGGATCACCAACGATTTTATCCAGGGGATGAGAAACGGAGTGCCCCTTTCAGAGCTTGACACAGTGACGAGAAAATGTACTGTGAAGAAAGAGGGGCCCGATAGTTTCCGAATTATTCTCACTCAGGGGTTAAACCGGCAGATCCGCAGAATGTGTGAATATTTTGGATACAGGGTTACCAAACTAAGAAGAGTCCGGGTCATGAATATCAGGCTCGGCAATTTGAAAGAAGGATCCTACCGGAAGCTTACGCCGGAGGAAATAAAAATGTTAAAAGAGGAACTGATCCGTGAAAGATAAGTTTGACCGAATGAAAGAGCTGATCCATATCCTGAGCGAGGCATCCAAAGCCTATTATCAGGAAAATAGAGAGCTCATGAGTAATTTTGAATATGACAAGCTTTATGATGAACTTTTGGAGCTGGAGAAAGAGACAGATACGGTGCTGGCCGACAGCCCTTCGATTCATGTGGGATATGAACTTCTAACTTCTCTGGAAAAAGAACCCCACTCCTCCCCGATGCTTTCCCTGGACAAGACAAAAGAGGTGGGACAGCTGGAAGAATGGCTGGGAGACCAAAAGGGCCTTTTGTCATGGAAACTGGACGGGCTTACCATTGTTCTTACGTACCAGGAAGGCGTTCTTTTAAAAGCCGTGACCCGGGGGAACGGGGAAGTGGGCGAAGTCGTCACGAACAATGCAAAGGTATTTGTAAATCTGCCCAAAAAGATCGCGTATAAAGGAACCCTTGTAATCCGGGGAGAAGCCGTGATTCATTATTCTGATTTTCGGCGGATGAACGAAGATATGGAAGACCTGGACAGCAGATATAAAAACCCGAGGAATCTTTGCAGCGGTTCTGTCAGGCAGCTGAACAATGAAGTGACGGCCAAACGAAACGTCCGCTTTTATGGTTTTTCCGTGGCAGATGTTCCGGATGTGGATTTTCATAATTCTGTAGAGGAGAAATTCATCTGGGCAAGATCTCTTGGCTTTGATATCGTGGATTACGTGGCGGTGACGAAAGATACGGTGGCAGAGGAAGTGGAGCGCTTCTCACAGGCCATCGAGAACAATGATCAGCCTTCCGACGGCCTGGTGCTGATCTATGATGATATTGCATACGGCAGGAGTCTTGGAACGACAGCCAAATTTCCGAGGGATTCCATCGCTTTTAAGTGGGCGGATGAGATCGCGGAGACGACACTGAAAGAGATCGAATGGAGTCCCTCAAGGACAGGGCTGATCAATCCTGTGGCGATCTTTGATCCTGTGGAATTAGAGGGATCTACGGTCAGCAGGGCCAGTCTCCACAACATCAGCGTGATGGAAGAGCTGGAACTTGGCGTAGGAGATCAGATTTCTGTATATAAGGCCAATATGATCATTCCGCAGCTGGCAGAAAATCAGACAAGGAGCGGCGATGCACCGATTCCGGATACCTGTCCGGCCTGCGGAGGAAAGACGGAGATCGAAGAAGAAAACGGAATCCGCACCCTGGTCTGCCCGAATCAATTCTGCAGTGCCAAAAAGATTAAGCTGTTTTCGCACTTTGTATCCAGGGATGCCATGAACGTAGACGGACTTTCAGAGGCATCTCTGCATAAGATGATGGACAAGGGGCTTTTAAACGAACTGTACGATTTATTTACCCTGAAAGAACACAAGGAAGAAATTATAGAGATGGAAGGCTTCGGGGAGAAGTCCTTTCATAATCTGGCGGATGCCATTGAGAGGGCAAAAAAAGTGACACTTCCTAAGTTCTTATACAGCCTCGGCATTGCCAATGTAGGTCTGTCTAATGCAAAACTGATCTGCCGGTATTTTGAGGATGATTTGGATGCTATCAGAAATGCGGAAGCCGAAGACTTCACAGCGATCGACGGCATTGGACCGATCATCGGTGAGGCGGTCAGCGGATATTTCCGGCTGGAAAACAATAAACAGACGGTGGACAGACTGCTTCAATATGTAGAGATTGAGAAAAGACAGACGGAAGAGACAGAGAAATTGCTGGACGGCAAGACCTTTGTCATCACAGGTTCTCTAGAACACTATGAAAACCGCAAGCAGCTCCAGGAACAGATTGAAATTCTGGGAGGAAAAGCGACCGGCTCCGTGACGAAAAAAACAGACTATCTGATCAACAACAATAAAAATTCCGCTTCTTCTAAAAATAAAAAAGCCATGGAACTCTCCATACCGATCATAACAGAAGAGGAATTTATGGACATGATAAAGTAAGGAATGAAGAATATGAAACGAAGGATAATTTCATGGATGCTGGCGGCAGTGATGGTCATGACATCTGCGGCAGTATGGATGGGAAATGAGAAACAGGCAGAAGCAGCTGCTTCATTTAAAGTGCATTTCATCGAGGTAGGCACCGGAGACGGTGCCCTGCTTCAGTATGGATCAGGGAAAAGTGCAAAATATGCGCTGATCGATGCAGGACCTCAGGCAACACAGCTTCTGGGAGGAAAAACCATTGATGTCAGCCGCAGAGTGCATAACTATTTAAAGAAATATAAGATCCGCAGGCTGGAATTTATCATCATGACGCATCCTCATAAGGACCACATCGGGGGATTTATTTCTATACTGGAGGACAGATCCATTTCTGTGGGAAAGGTCTATGCGACTCAGCAGCCGGTTTACAATCATTATTCGGGAGATGATGATTTTTACAGTACAAAAACGTACCGCACCGTAAATGAATTGATCGCGGAGCGGGGGATACCGGTTGTTGTACCGCGGATGAAGTCATCCGTATATCTTGGAAAAGCAAAGCTAACATTTTACTCACCGGGACGGACCAATTTTAAATATGGGCGGGAAGTTGACTTTAATTCCCGGCAGGTCAACAAATTTTCTCTTGTATGCAGAATTACTTACGGAAAAAATTCATTTCTGATGACCGGGGATACTCAGCAGGAGTCTGAGTACGATATGATAAGCCAGAGGCTGAAACTCAAATCCCAGGTTCTGAAGGTCCCGCACCACGGATATGAGGATGTGCGCAATAAGGATGCGAAAGGAAAGTTTTCGTCCAATCACAAGAAGTTTTTTGACAAAGTGCAGCCTGCCATATCGATTATCAGCAATGGATACCGGAATAAGGACAGAGTTCCGTCCGGTCTGATCACGAGGGAACTTGCCAAGTCGAATATTTATACGACAGGTGACAATGGCAATATTATCGTTACTTCCAATGGAAGCAGGCTGAGTGTCAGCACATCCAGAAATAAAAATGAGCCGGCCAAGGCCAGCACTTATGTTTCTTCCAAGAAGTCATCACTGCTTCTGAAAAAGATGTCGGTGAAGTCCAACGGGAAGAAAAAACTGTCTATCGTGTCAGTCAATGCGAAAAACAAGTATAAGATCAAAGAGAAGAAACCTTTGAAAATCTCAATCAAGGCCACGCCCCAGTCATTTACTAGGATTAAGAATGTCCAGTATAAGCTGGTGAAAAAGGGGAAGAGCAGTGCCAAATACCGATGGAAGACCGGAAAGAAGGTCAAGGTTAAAAAAGGATTTAAAGGACGTCTTTACATAAAATACAATACGACTTCCGGAAGCACGATTGTGAAGACAAAAGGTTTTGTAATTAAAAAGAAAAAAAAGTAGAGAACAAAGGAGCGTGTGAATATGCCGATTAGAATTGATACAGACCTGCCGGCCAGGGCCATCCTGGAGGAGGAAAATGTCTTTGTGATGGATATAGACCGGGCGGTGACGCAGGATATCCGGCCGCTTAGGATTGCAATCCTGAATTTGATGCCGAATAAACTGGACACAGAGCTGCATCTGCTCCGGAGTCTCTCCAACACCCCGCTGCAGATCGACATCACATTTTTAAAGACTGCCTCTTATGAGCCCACACATGTGCCGGAATCCCACATGGAGAAATTTTATGTGTATTTTGATGAGGTGCGGGACAAAAAATTTGACGGAATGATCATAACCGGTGCTCCCGTGGAGCTGAAAGAATTTGAAGAAGTGGATTACTGGGAGGAAGTGGCGGAGATCATGGAATGGACGAAGAAAAATGTCACTTCCACTTTACATATCTGCTGGGCTGCCCAGGCAGGGCTTTACTATCACTATGGGGTTAAGAAAAACGTTCTGGACCAAAAGATATCCGGTGTGTACCGGCACTATCCGCTTCACAAAAAGACTCTGCTGGTAAGAGGGTTTGACGACTACTTTTTTGTTCCTCATTCCAGAAACACCGGTGTAGACGGCGAGGCTATCAAACAGTGCAAAGAATTAACTGTAGTGGCAGAGTCAGAGGAAACAGGACCATACCTGATCTTAAATGAGACTGGAAGCCAGATATTCGTCACGGGGCATCCCGAGTATGATGTCATGTCCCTCCATCAGGAATATATTAGGGATATGAACCGCGGGTTAAATCCGGAGATTCCAAAGAATTATTATCTGGATGACGATCCGAAAAAGGGACCGGTAAAGTCATGGAGATGCCATGCCAATGCGATGTATTATAATTGGCTGAACTACTATGTATACCAGGCAACCCCTTACGACTTGTAGGAAACTTAGGTTTTATGTGGTGTGACAGTTGATTTGCCAGAGATATGAATTATCATAAAATAATGCAGAATATCGTACTTTATCGTGAAATTGGGAGTACAAAGGGAGTATGAAAACTCTTGTAAGGGAGTACAGTTATTTATTATGAATTGATAAAATATTAGATGATTTTTTATCTGAAATGAAGAAAAGACAGGTATAACTTATAAAAGCTATATCTGCCTTTTTTTGTCTGATTAATTACAATGATTTAAGTATTTTCTGTATATTTAATTATGTCTGAGACTTCACAATGGAGGATTTTACACAATTGGTTAATCGTATTTGTCGTAATGCTTTTTCCATGTTTTATAGCATAATAGGTCGAACGTGAAAATCCGCGTTTTGAAAGCTCATAAGAACTTATATTTTTTTCTTTCATAGTCTGAAATAATGGTTCATAGCTAATCATACATACACCTCATACTACTAAGTATACGGATATACTCGTAAATTGAATATGTACGAAGATTGGTACATATTTTTTATTCCTTATCTTTTATGTATTCAAGAATGTCAGAGACAGGACAATCTAATAATTTGCATAGTTGGTCAACTGTATTTGTACTGATGCTGTTACCTTGTTGTATTGAATAATATGTAGCTTTTGAAAAGCCTTTTTTAAATAAAGCATAAGATGTAATTTCTTTTTGTGACATTGTTTTAAAGAGGGGGTTATAACTGATCATTTGATATTCCTTTCTTTTACTCTATAAAACAATTGTAAGATTATACTCGGATATTGAATATGTACGAAAATCCGAGTATAATATGTATATAAAGTTTTCAGTAAGAGATAATTGCTTTTTAATTGCTAAAGGAAAGGAACTGTAATATGTGTGATTTATTTGATTTGATACAAAGAGTTACTTCTAACAAAAAAGAAAAAACAGAATTTATATTAAATGAATTTTTTGAAAAGAGAATTGATAATGCATTAGAAATAACTTTAAAAGAAAATAAAAGATTTCAGGAGATCAGCAAAGAAACTTGTGAAAAAGCAATTAAAATAGATAAAATAAACTTAACCAAAGAACAGTGGAAGACTGTAGAGAGTGCTCTATGTGCAAGCAGTCATAGAGGGGCTGAATATGGAAGAGTAGCATATTATCAGGGATTTAAAGATGCTGTCAGTGTTTTGTATGAAATAGGTCAGTTGTTATAATTGTCTTTTCTCAAATATGTTATAATATCTTTACCTTATTTAAATAATAGTTAATCTGTATTGGCTAGGGTCAGTTTAGTTATAGGTTTGAATATATTGTAAGTTTATAAAGTTTGTGGGGAAATATGGATAAAGATTATTTGTTTAATATGTGTGTAGAGAGCATGACAGACTATTTATCAGAGATTTGTCAGACACAAAAGGAATTCGATGAACAATTCGATAAGTATTTTACAGAAGATTTTCTAACCAAGATGTATAAGCTATTGATAAATAGTGTTCCGGGAAAAGTGTTTAGTTTTTGGCTAGATGAATGTTCTAAATATTATAAAGAAGATCAAGAAGAAAATTTTAATTTTCAAGAATATTTAGAGAACATCTGGGGACATGGTTTCGAGTTGTCTAACTTATTATATTCTGTGATCTTAGATGAATTAGATAGCTATAGTAGAAGATTGGAAACAGAACATAAAGACGATTTGCCAGGTAACAAATATAAATGTAAAGTCTTACAATTGTTAGCTAATAGGAATCTTCAAACCTATGCATCTATATTATGTCTAATGCAGAATGGATTTGGAGATCAGGCATTTATGCTTTTTAGGAATATGTTCGAAAACAGCATATTTAGTAAATTTATTTTTGAGAGTAATGAGCAAACAGCAAAGGCATTTTATGAAGCACAAAATAAAGACATAAAATCAAAGGACGATTTTAGCTGGGTAAGATACTCAAATAAATTTGATAAAAATGAGAGAATTTCTTTTAAAAAAATCTTTGAAAAATGTAAGTTTGAAAAAAATTACGCAGATATATGGTATGGTCAATATAAATTGGCTTGTAAATTGTTACATACTACTCCGCAAGGAACTTCTAAGACTTTATGCTCTAATCCTACTGCTGATGAAATGTTTTCGTTAGTTGGACAATCACCATTTGGTTTGAATTTAGCAGGGGAACATTCTGCTATTATATTAGAAGAATCAACGAGAAATTATTTATGTTTGTTTTATGATGAAAAAAGTTTGGTTTTCACGGTTGCTATTCATAAATGGATTGGAGAAATTAGAAATGTATATTATGAAATTACCAAAAAGTTTGAAGAAGATACAGATAATTTAAAACAATCAAAATAAAATTCTAGTGAATAGCTAGTGAGGTAAAGGGACAAGGCGAAGCCGATACGCCGTAGGGCAGCCCTTTACGGAACGGATTGGGCCAAAGGATAGAATATACAAAGAGGACTTGGAAGGTCAGGAACCTTTCAAGTCCTCTTGATTATCTTTTAGTTATTTTTTGAATTATATTTTTGATAGATAGATTCTTTTTCAATATCTCTGCAGAAACGTTCATTTATTTGATAATCTAGTGTATCATTCATTTCATAAGAATCTGTTTCACAATTATATTCAAAAGTCATTATATCAACAGAAAAGTCTCGTTGATTGATTCCATAATATATTATCTTAGAATCTCTTAAAGATAAGCCTAATGTAAGAAATCCTGATGTAAAATAATTATGTTTTTGTGGTATGGAGAGTTTTTCTATGGCATGAAAAAAATCTATATTTTCTTCTGTCTTTTTTTCTTCAAAAATTGGTAATAAATGCAATTCATTTTTGCCTTTCTCAACATAGGCGTTACACACCAATACTGCGTAATCTTCTTTTTGTATAATTCCTTCAAAGTAACTTCCGGAATATCCTGTGGGTTGATAAAAAATTACAGTTTCTTTTGTAACCATATTATTGAATGCCATTAATCCTTTTATAATTTTTAATATTTCAATGTCATCTCCATAGGTATAATCAAAGGATTTTGAATATTGCTCAAACATTTGTAATAAATTTATGGGTAATTCAAGGCCTAATTTTTCTTTTACAAGTCTATAAACATAATCTTGAAAAGAGCCATAAAGTAGTTCATTAACTGACATATCACCCAATGATGCTATTTGTTCAAGACGTTTATCGTTCGGAAGATTTACTCCTTTTTCCCAACTGTTTACCGAACCTTTAGGGGCGCCATCAATTAATTCTCCAAACTTTTGCATACTATAGCCATATTTTTTTCTAATATCATAGATTCTTTTTCCAACTTCTTTTTTATCTACAAACATAATCCACCTCATTTCTTTTATCCATCATATCATAATATAAGGGCATTGGTAAGGGGGGAATAATTTTTGTGTACAATTATCACGTTTTTTTTGAAAAAAAGTAATGAAGTTTGTAAAAAAAGTGTTGACAATCCCTAGTGACACGTGTAGTATTAATTAAAACGTAAGGGGAAAAGTAATGATCCTCGAAAAGGAGGTGAGAATTTCGGATAATTAGTAGTTACTAAAGTAATAATAATTTATATTAAAGGGGTAAATAGATATGCAGATTACATTGACGAAAGAACAGGTAAAAGAAGTATTAGGGGAACTAAGATACATGGGTGCGGATTATTGTTATCACTATGATAAAGAATCCAGAAGGAGGACAGATGAGATTGAAGCATTAAAGTTGCATCTGGGAAGTATCAAGCTTGGAAATAGCATTGATATTCGATTGGAAGCGACGGAAAAGCCAGACATAGAACCTTATTCAATTGTAGAACTGGAGAAGCCAGTATATGCTCCATATGTTCAAAGAGGGAATTATCCTGTCTTGGCAGAAAGATTTACCTGTCAAGGAATCCATGTCATTTCAGGTAAGTAAACCTACATAAGTTTATTCGCTGTGAAATCTCCTGCGTTGTTCCGTACAACGTGAAAGGAACAAAAGCGGAGAGATTTCATCGGCGATGGCAACGCCACTTAGGAAGGAGTGAAGATTTATGAGTGATGACAGTAAAGGGAAATTTAATGAACCCCCTTTACTAACAGGGGGGTAATACGGCAGAAAGAAAATTTGTCTGTATTAATTGATTGGTGCCAGATAACAATTAAAAATATTTCACTTCATGAGATTATAGAGGATATATTAAAAATACCCTTGCATCTCATGGGATTGAATCAAGAAGGAGGAGGAATACAGGGACACAAATTAGTGGCAAGGTTTGACAATATTAAAATACTAAAACCTACAGGGAAAGCCCAATACGAGGGATTCCAGATATTGATGAGCGGATCAGGATGCCGAAATTATGAAAACTTCCTGAAACTTAATAAGGAAACATGGTTTGATTTCCTAGAAAGAGTTTGTAAATATGAGGTAAATTTCCCGCGCCTGGATTTAGCCATTGATGATAGAAAAACATATCTTGACATTCCTGAATTGGTTGGATTGGCAAATCAGGGCCTTGTATCCAGCAGATTGAGAATGATAGATGGACATAATTCAGATGAACTTGTGGAAGATGGGTTAATGCATAGAGGCAAATTCTTATATTTTGGTAGCGAAGCGAGTGATTTCAGAGTTATATTTTATCAAAAAGGATATGAACAAAATAAAAAATATGGAAAAGAACTTGATATAAATTGGAATCGTTATGAACTGAGGTTTCGGCAAGAGCGAGCAGTAAGTGCAGTCTATGAACTTTTAAAGAACAAAGATGTGGGAAAGGTAGCATTACAAATACTAAATGAAAAAATTCGTTTTGTTTATAAACCATTAAACAGTAAAACTATGAGAAAACGTCTTTATCCCACCTATCAGCCATGGGCAGAATTGATGGAAGATATTAAAAAGATAAAGTTAAGAGTGGAACCTCAAAAGAAAAGTTTGGAGAAAATTTGGAACTGGTTGACTACCTATGTCGCACCATCATTGAAGCTATTTGAAAAAATTGGAGAAGTAGAAAATAAAGATTATATTAAATTATTAGTTCAGAATGGGAAAATGAATAAAACACATAAACAGTTATATGATGATTACATAAAATACTATTTAGAAGGAGAAAAACAAGAATTATGACATCAAGAGGGTGATATTATTAACAAGGCGTTATTAAGTTTAAAAGAAGTAAGTGAATATTTAGGGATAGGAGAGACAAAGACCAGAGAAATATTGAGAAATAGAAATTGTCCATTTTCTATGAAGATTGGATATCGGTGGTATGCTAATAGAAAACTTCTGGATCAATGGTTACAGGAGCAAACGGAACACAAAGGGGGGAGTTTTACTGGTTAAAAATGTACAAAGATAAAAGATTAGACCTAATATTTATCAGTTCATATCTATTAGAAAGGTGTGATATGAATGGGTAAAAGTTTAAAAGGAAAAGAATTGGGAGCAGGATTTTATCAACGTAAAGACGGTAAATACTGCGGTAGATTTTATGATCGTTTTGGTGTCAGACGATATATTTATGGGAAAACAATTACAGAAACACGGGAGAAATTAAATACAGCCATTTATGAAGATAAGATGCAGATGAATGTTGCAGATAATTCTATAACATTAGATGAATGGTATCATAAATGGCTGGAAATACATAAATATAAAATTATTGCACCCAGTACAAGAGTTCAGTATGAGGGAATTTATAAAAAGCATATTCAGCCTGATTTTGGACGAATGAAGTTAAAGGATATACAGGCATTACAGATTCGAGGAAAGTTGGTGAGTTTAGACAAAGAAGGTTTTGGATATGAAACTCAAAATAAGGTTCGTATTTTACTGTTGGATATGTTTGATAAAGCGGTGCTTGACAATGTAGCAATAAAAAATCCGGTTAGAAAAATTAAAGTTGTAAGAGATGAAGAAAAAGAGCCACGTGTTTTGAACGGTCAGGAGCAGTCAGAATTTTTTGATACGTGCAAAGGTACATTTTATGATAATCTTTTTACAGTTGGAGTTACTTCCGGACTTCGGCCGGGTGAACTATATGCATTAATGCCTGATGATTTGGATTTTAAGAAAAAAGTAATTCATGTTACAAAATCATTATCTTATCAAAAGTTCGATGGAGATACAAAGAAGACTTTTCATATGGGGAAGACAAAAACAAAATCTAGTTACCGTGATGTACCAATGAATAAAAGGTGTGAGATTGCTTTAAAAAAGCAATTGATGCAGAAAAGAGTCGTGGCAGGAAAGGGAAGTGCAAAACCGTTAAAGGGTTTTGAGAATCTTATTTTTACAACAAAATTTAATACTCCAATCAATTCACAGATTTATTGTGATGCAATAAAAGTAATTGTTTCAGAAATCAACTTAATGAAAGATGAACTTGAGCAGTTTGACACTTTTTCAGGCCATTGTTTCCGTCATACATTTGCAACCAGATGTTTTGAAGCAGGCATTCAGCCTAAAACGGTGCAAAAGTATCTTGGACATGCAACGCTACAAATGACAATGGATCTATATACTCATGTGTTGGAGAATCATTTATCAGATGAAATGGACAAGTTGGAGGATCGAATGGATACAATAGAGTTGCTTGGTGATAACATAGCAGAAGAAAGATATAAAAGGGAGTATGAAAAGGAGTTTTTATTATCAACAAAATCAAGTAAAATTGGATAAGGAGAGGGGGTAAGAAGGGAGTATATCTGGGCCTTATGGGGGTAGAGAAGTACGAGAAATGGCTTAAATAAAGGATAAATGGAGAGTAGAATTATTTATTAGATAGTCCTACTATGTATACCAGGCAACTCCTTATGATTTGTAGGATTTTATGAAAAAACCGAATTTCACATAAAAAATATTTCTTGTATTGATATTATTTTTCGAGTCTGGTTTCTTAATTTGCCGTTGACATTTACAAGGAATTTATGATAGGATAACTACAAGGAATTCCTGAATTAAAACAAAATAATATTGTCGTATAGAGATTTGAATATGACAGAAGATTATGGCTTATGCCATGATTTTCTGTCATATTTTTTTGTTTTATAGGAAAGTTCTGCGATATTTCCTAATGAAATAAAAACGCTCTGCGGGTTGAGAGTTGAAGTGGGATTGCCCGCTTAGTTACATAATCTTTTATGGAAAGGTGGTCAGGATGAAAGAGATAAAAATATTATGTGTCTACGATGGATACATAACGAAAGACATCATGAGCGGAATGAAAGAACTGGAGAAATTTGGAGCCCATATTACTATGATCAATGATGACCAGATAAAAAACGTGGGGAATGTTACCAATCGAATGCTGCTGCTGGAGCAAAAAGGGATTGCGGAGGCACCCACGTGCAGAACTTTGCTGGAGAATTGTTCAGACAAAGAGATTTTGGTTGTTCACTGTACATCAATCAACAAAGAGATTCTGGAGGCTTGTTCAAAACTTCAGGCAGTGGTTGTTCTTCGCGGCGGCATTGAAAATGTGGACAGCAGTGAGCTTGCCAAGCGGCAGATTCCTCTGATGAACGCATCTTTAAGAAGTGCGGATGCGGTCTCTGATGCAGCCGTAGGCATGATGATCGCTGAAAATAAAAATATTGCAAGGAGCCACCATTATATGAAAGAAGGGAGATGGGTAAAATCATATATCAATCAAAGATACATACGCAATATGAATAAATGTACGGTTGGATTGATAGGCTACGGCGCTATTGGATCCAGAGTGGCAAAAAAATTAAAGGGATTTGAAAGCCAGATTCTGGTCTATGACCCCTTTGTCAGCAAAGAGCAGATTGAGAAAGATGGTGTGAAAGTTGTAGAGCTGGACCAGTTATTAGAAACATCCGATTTTGTCTCCGTGCATTTAAGATTGTCTGATAAAACGAAGAAATTTATGGGAAAGCGGGAATTTGCACAGATGAAGAAAACAGCTTACTTTATCAATACTGCCCGGGCAGGACTAGTGGATACAGAAGCACTTACAGACGCTTTGAAAAACCGTGAGATCGGCGGTGCGGCCATCGATGTATTTGATCAGGAACCGCTGCCAAAAGGCCACCCATACTTAAATCTTGAAAATGTAACACTGACTTCTCATCTTGCAGGAACGTCAAGTGATACTCCGGTTGTAAGCGTAGAGATCGGTGTTCAGAAGCTGAAAGATTACCTCACCAGAATGGCGGAGGAAGACAATGAAGAAGATTAATCTGGCAGAAGTTCTGCTCAAAGAGATGGCTGTCTTTGACTGTAAATCATTTGAAAGTAAAGAGGAGATGTTTGACATTGCGGCTCTGAAATTTACGGAAGAAGGATTTGTCACAAATGCGGAAGCATTTGAAGAAGCTTTGAAGTTCAGGGAAACCCTTGGCCCCACATATATGGGGAATTTGGTTGCTGTACCCCATGGAAAATGCAGAGAAGTTTTAAAGCCTGGAATAGCATTTTACAGATGCAAAGAACCTTTTGTTTATGAGTCCGCAGGAGAATCCGGATTTGTAAAATACATTTTTGTATTAGCTATTTCTGAAAATCAAGAGAACAATTATCATCTGAGAGTACTGGCAGCATTAGCAGGAATGCTGGCACATAAAGAATTTTTAAAGCTTTTGGAAGAAGCCGCAGACTATGAAGAATTTATTCATGGAATAAATCAATTAAAACTATAAAAAGGTATGTACGAAAGGAGGAAATGACTCATGTTAGTCACACTAAAAGAGATCTGTAAGATCGCGGATGAGAGAGGGATTGGAGTGGGGGCATTTAATGTGCCGAATCTTGAGGCTTTGACCGCTGTCGTAGAGGCAGCGGAAGAATTGAATGCTCCGGTTATCATTGCCCATGTTGAAATTCATGAAAAATATGTTCCGATTGAAGTCATTGGACCGATCATGATTGAAACTGCAAAAAATGCGTCTGTCCCAGTCTGTGTTCATTTAGATCATGGTACAAGTTTTAACGAAATAATGAAAGCTCTGCGGATTGGATTTACTTCTGTCATGATTGATGCGTCTTCTGAGGATTATGATACAAATGTGGAGAGGACAAAAGAGATTGTGAGGATAGCCCATGGTATGGGAGTCTCTGTAGAAGCGGAGCTGGGACACATTTTAGTCTCTGAAAAAGGAGCTTCTGAGGGTGATGTCACCCCAAATAACGTAAATCCCAAAGATTGTTATACAGATCCTGAGAAGGCAAGGGAGTTTGTCAAGAACACAGGAGTGGATGCCCTGGCAATAGCGTTCGGCACTGCACATGGGGTATATGCTGCAAAACCAGTATTAGACCTGCAGCGGATCATGGAAATAAAGAAAAAAATTGATATTCCGCTGGTAATGCACGGTGGTTCAGGCGTATCAAGCGACGAATTTAAGACTGCGATTCAAAACGGGATAAAAAAGATTAACTATTATACATATATGGCCTTGTCCGGAGCCGATCGAGCGAAGAAATTCTTATATGAAAGTAGAGATGATGACAGCGTTCAGTTTCATGATATCGTCATGGCAGGAAAAGAAGGTATGAAAGAGAATGTCAAAATTGCAATGAACACTTTTTTAATGAAGTGAGAGAAAAGGAGAAGAATATTGAAGGATAATTTATTGGAGTTTAAAGCCACAGTGATGTCAGCTATTACAACTGGTGTATCCTATATGCTTCCTTTTGTTGTAGCCGGAGGCATATTAGTAGCCATTTCATTTGCAATCGGAGGTTATGATGTAGGCTCAGCGGTTGAACCGTGCAAAACCTTAGCTTCCACCCTTTATTATCTTGGACAGATTGGGCTTAGTACCCTTATGGTTCCGATTTTAGGCGCGTTTGTTGCATATTCCATTGCAGATAAACCGGGTATCTGTGTTGGAATGTATGCCGGATGGATTGCGACAGATCCGTGGAGCATTGGATATGCATCCGGTTTCCTGGGGGCGCTGATCGGCGGCATTATTGCTGGATATCTGGTGGAGGCCCTAAAGAAAATGCCGCTGCCAAGATCCTTAAAATCACTGCTGCCCACGTTAATCATTCCTCTGCTTGGATGCGGAATGATAGGACTTTTAATGCACTATGTACTGGGAGGACCGCTGGGAGCCTTAACGACTGCATTAACACATTTTCTTGACGGTCTTGGGACAGGCAATATCATCATCTTAGGCCTTGTGCAGGGAGCCATGATTGCTTTCGACATGGGCGGGCCATGTAATAAAGTGGCCTATGCATTTTCACTGGCCTGCATGGAAACAGGAAACTATCTGCCGATTGCTGCCGTTTTTGTGGCTGCAATGGCACCTCCCATGGCTATGGCCATTGCAATGATCGTGAAAAAAGATTATTTTACGAAAGAAGACAGAAGCTCCATTCCCGGGTGCATCGCAGGATGCCTGTGTATGATCACTGAATTTGCCATTCCTCATGCAGCAAAAGATGTAAGACGCATTCTTTGCTTTTGTGTCGGATCAGCCATCGGTTCTGCCATGTCTTTTGCTCTCGGTGTGACAATGAGGGCACCTCACGGAGGGTTATTTGTCTTATTTGCAGTCAATAAGCCGCTTGTGTTCATAATCTGTCTTGTAACGGCGGTTTTAATTTCAGCAGCATTGATTATATTTATCGGACATCCGGTGGAGCAGGAGACATAGGGAGAAAACACAAATACAGATAAGGAGAAATGTATGAAGGTAATCGGAATCACATCATGTGCAACAGGGATCGCGCATACATATATGGCGGCTGATGCAATAGAAAATATATGCAAAGAAAGAGGATATGAATGTAAAGTCGAAAGACAGGGGGCCCTTGGAATAGAAAACAAGCTAAAAGCAAGAGAGATCAAAGAAGCGGACTTGATCGTTTTTGCCAATGATGTAGGTATTTCGAAGGCGGAACGGTTTAAGGGATCAGAAGATAAGATATTCCAGACAAAACCTCATGACGTAATAAAAAATCCTGCAATCATTTTTAATAAATGATATGATGAATGAAAAGGAGCAGGAGACTATGGGAGAGGGAGAGCTATGTTTGATGATGGAAAATTTCATGTGATACCAGCGGTACGCAGTCTGAAGTTTTTTGCAGAAGCGCTGAGAACGGAAGAAGAGTGGATTTTGACCAGCAACTGTGCACATATAGGAAATCTGCAGAGCCTGTCTCACAAATGTCATGATGCCAATAAAAAAATTATTGTAAATCATGAGATCGTGGGCGGACTGGGAGCCGACAAGACTGCGTTTGAGTTTTTAAAGAAGATGTACCATGTAGACTGTGTCATGGGAGTTCACAATATCCGGCTGGGAATGGTCAAGAATGAAGGAATGAAGACCATTCAGCGCATCACTCTTTCAGACTCCTTTGCTCTGGAACAGGCTGCCAAAAGCTTACAGATTTCAAAGGCAGATGCCATTGAGCTGCGGCCGGCATATTATGCAGCAGAGTTTTTGGATTATTTCAAAAAAATCAAAGACTGCTGTTATATTGCCGGCGGATTTATCGACAGTAAAGACACGGTTGATATAATGTACAGGGCAGGATTTAATGGGATTACAACAAGCAATGAGAAGCTATGGAACTATCAAATACGATAAACAATAAAAGGACTTATGATCAGGGCAGGTACGGTTTTTAAAGCTGTACCTGCCCTTTATGAAATGATTTCGGATTGGCACCGCATACGGAGCAGCAGTAGTAATCTTGCTGCCATGTTCTGTTTAAGGAAGTGTTTACTTCATATTCTTAAAGATCTGATAGATCTTTGAATAATTTTTCTTATCATCCTCACTCTGTTTCACTCCGGTGTACTCCGTCCAATCACTGTCGCTTCTTCCGAGAACGTTATAAGTACGCGGTTTTCCGTCAGAAGAATCGGAAGCAGACAATGTCTCCCTACGTACAGCCACATATCCGGCAGTGTAAGTGCCTCTCGCAGAATTATAGCGAATGACTTTTACTTTATCACCGGGACTCTTGGAACTGATATCCTCTGTGGTCCAGTAGAAATAATAGCTGCTGCCTTTTCCCTGAAAAGACCATGTATTGACCCCTGCCTGGCCGGCGTTAAATCCTGCCTGCCCAAGAGCATTCAGAAGATTTTCATAGGCTTTTCCTGTACCGGAAGAGGAATCGATATTTTTGTTCATGTAGCCTTCGATCAGTTTTGCGATGTCCGGGTTATTCGCTATGATATAAGACAATGCCTCGTTCATGTTAAAATCGTAATTTTTATCATGTTTGCCGCACACAATGACGATGCTCCCGTCAGATCCGCGGCTGACATCATAGGCCCCGCCCTGCCGGCATTTGTATTCGGATTTTTCGGCAAGAGATTTCAGGTATGCGGTGTCGTATTTTCCTGACCCTTCCAGTTCATAGATTTCATCGGCTGTGAGATCTCTCAAAAGTCCTGCTTTGCTGACCAGGCAGGCTTTCTTCTGGGCGCTGGTGATGTAGCTGATCAGGGAAGGAATCAAAAGAGCCAGAAGTATTGCCAGAATCAAGAGAACTACAATGAGTTCCACTAAGGTAAAACCCTTATTTTTCTTGTATTTGTATGACATCACAGTATGGTCAGCTCCTTTCCGAATCTTTCTTTTAGTATAGCATATCTGCCTGGGATCAGATACAGAAAAAGAGAAATCTACGACAAAGCCTGAATGCGGGGTTTCTTTCTGTGAGCATTTCTCACTCTTTGACGGCATTTTGGAAGCATATTCTTCAGCTTCTCCCATTCTTCATCATCTGCATTTTTTGCAAGCTTTTCCTCCAGCAGATGGGACTGGATGATCAGGCTGTAATAGAGCTGTGTATCCGTATCCTCCTGCCTGCATATCTGTGTCAGCAGCTTTGTAGCTGCTGCATATTTATTCCAAAGCTGTTCTGTTGCAAGTCTCCGGCTGAATGGAAAGACTACAAGGTTGAAGATCAGGGAGACCAGAATTCCAGCGATTATATATGCCAGGCGGACTGCCAGCATTTCTCCCACACTGTTCCATCCAAAGACATCGGTAAAGACGGCGGCGCCCAGAGCACCAATGGTGGAACAGGCGAAAGTGCCGGTATAGTCTGTAAAGTAAAAGGAAAGGTATCCGGATAACATCATAATCGCAGTGCGGCCTGTCATAGACGGAACAGCCGCATACAAAAGCAGGCTGAGGAGACCGCCGGCTGCCGTGGCGGCAAACCTTTTCTTTGCCTTTTGTCCGATGTCGTCTGCATACGGCAGAGAAACAGAAGCGATGGTAAACAGCAGCCATTTTCCGTGAACAAGGTGCATGGACTGGACAAACAGGCATGAACATGCCAGGAGCAGACCGACGCGCAGGGCATATACGACTCTGACCGGACTGATATCCAGGGCGGCCTTCAGCCGGATGGAAAGAGAGAGCATTGTCTTCCGGTACCGGGTCTTTTTTTCAGGGTCCGTCATATGGAGGAGATGTTCCTGCAGATAGGTAAGCCCGTCAAATAGTTCCTTTGCCCTGGAATCCTCTTTCTGAGATACAAAGTCAGACTGGAGGAGCGGAGGGAGTTCTTTGATCTGTCCCTGTACAAACTGCCGGAAGACAGAGAGCTTTTCAGAGACGGAGCAGAGCATTTTCGTCTGGAAAACAGAGAGCGGCTGTTCCATATCGGAAAGGATCAGAAACAGATGTTCTATCCCCCGTCCGGAATCGATGACCGCAAAATCAGCATCTGAAATGCACAAAATCTTCTTACGGCGGTCATAAACCATACGGCTTAAGCGGAACAGATTTTTTCTCACGTCTTCCGGTGTGTCAGGGGCCCCTTTTCCGGTGATCATATAATCGATCAGATCGCAGGTCTCATCAATCATATCAGACAGCGCATCTCTTGTGGTCTCAATAACCCGTTTACGGCCCATAATGAACTGATACAGAATGATGCAGACAGCACCCGTGATCATGGCGGCCAGACGCTTTGGCAGCAGATCCGGTGTAATCGGTGAAATAAAGATCAGGAACAGATAGGACAGTATGTATGGGAAGTAAAGGTGGCTGGAATGCTCGTAAGTAAAAACATAAAGGATCAGAAAGATCATTCCGAAGTTCAGCGGAAATGAAAACACAGGGGGCAGTGTGTTTACAACACAGGCAGAGACAGCCATGGCTGCAAGGACAGCAGCCTGGCCTGCCAGATGTTTTACCGGTGAAGCGGTCATATCCTTTAACATAGAAGATGCCATCATAATGGTAAAAATAACACCGACGATGGAATTTTCCATGCCAAATACTTTCTGGAATACTGTGACAAAAGTAATAATAAAAATAAAATCCAGAGTGGCAAATCTGAAATTCTTCTTCAGACTTTCCTGGCAGGAAGCCAGTATCTTTTTAGTCTTATTGTTCAATTAGAATGCCTCCTTTCAGCAATTCATAATGTTATCATGCCAGAGGACCTTGTTCAAGAACGTCACTTTTGGCTTTTTTTTCGTACACAAACTATATATCCCCATAAATTTTGACAGGATTCATTCATGCCAAGGTTGAATTGCTTGGGCAACTATTTGTTCTGAACATCCTTTATAATAAAAGCATACCAACAATGCAATCTTTTTAAGAAAGGAGAGAGACATTATGAAACAGCAAGTACAGAAGTTCGGACGTTTTTTGAGCGGCATGGTGCTGCCCAACATCAGTGCGCTGATCGCATGGGGATTTTTCACCGCGATCTTCCTGCAGGGAGGGTGGTTCCCAAATGAAAAGATGGCAGCCGTGATCAGTCCTATGCTTAACTATCTCATTCCGGTCCTGATGGGCTATACCGGAGGAAAGATGGTGTACGGAACAAGAGGAGCAGTCGTCGGTGCAGTGGCAACCTTCGGCATCATCATCGGAGGCTCCATCCCGATGTTCCTCGGAGCAATGATCGCAGGACCTCTTGGAGGATGGCTTGTGAAAAAGCTGGACGGTCTGCTGAAAGACAAGATTCCGACAGGTTTTGAGATGCTTTATGACAATTTTTCCGCAGGAATCCTCGGAATGATTCTCGTAATGCTCTGTTTCTGGATTATGGGGCCGCTCGTAGAGGGAGCCAGCAATGCCCTTGGAAACGGAGTAAAGGCAATCGTAGACGCGGGAATGCTGCCGCTGGCATCTGTTATCATTGAGCCGGCAAAAATTTTATTTTTAAATAACGCCATTCAGTATGGCGTGCTGACACCGCTTGGTCTTGCAGACGCGGCTGAAGCCGGAAAATCCATCTACTTTCTGCTGGAAGGCAACCTGGGGCCTGGACTCGGAGTACTCCTTGCATGCTGGTTTTTCGGAAAAGGAGAAGCAAAGAGTTCTGCTCCGGGTGCTATCATTATTCAATTCTTCGGCGGAATCCATGAACTTTACTTCCCCTATGTACTTATGAAGCCTGCCCTGATCATCGCGGTAATCCTGGGAGGCAGTGCAGGAATACTTACCAACTCCTTATTGGGCAGCGGTCTTGTGGCGGCGGCGACACCGGGAAGTATTTTTGCCTATATGGCCATGGCTCCGAAAGGCGGGGCGCTTCCGGTGCTGGCAGGTATTGCTGCGGCTACGGCAGTATCTTTTATCGCTGCTTCCATTATTTATAAGCGCTCTAAAGATGATGAGGAAGAGGGCAGCTTCCAGAGTTTTGACCCATTGGATCTGTCTCTGGACGGCGGGGTAAAGAAGATCGTCTTTGCCTGTGATGCGGGAATGGGCTCCAGCGCCATGGCGGCGGCTACTTTGACGAATAAGCTGAATAAGGCCGGAATCAATATTAAAGTGGCTCACACATCTGTGGATGAGATACCAGAGGACGCAGAGATTATTCTTACTCACACAAGCCTTGCGGACAGGGCAAAATCTTATAACAGTACGGCACGGATCATTGCGGTTTCCAACTTTGTTGAGGCACCGGAATATGACCGGCTGGTGGAAGAACTGAAAAAGCAGCAGTAAATGTATGGGGAGGAAATCGTATGCGTGTGAAAATGGCTTCTCTATATGGGAAGAAAGATATCAGGATCAGAGAGACAGAGCTGCCGGACTTAAGAGACGATGAAATATTGATCAAAGTCATGTCCAACGGGATCTGCTTTTCGACCTACAAAGCAGCCATGAAAGGCGAAGAGCATTTAAGAGTTCCCGAAAACGTGCATGAGACCCCGGTGGTTACTGGCCATGAAATGGCCGGTATCATTGAAAAAGTAGGAGAAAAATGGAAAGGGCAGTATAAAGAAGGAACGTCCTGTTTTTTACAGGCTGGGATTCGGTACAAGGGAAGTGAGGACGCACCGGGTTATTCCTTTGAATTTTTCGGGGGAAATGCGACTTACACGATCATTCCGGGAGGCTATATTGAATCCGGATGTCTTCTGACTTATGAAGACGACTATTTTGCTTTTGCTTCCATGGGAGAGCCTGTATCCTGCATCATCAGCGCGTTTCATACATGTATCCATGATTATATGGAAGATATGTTTGTCTATGACAATATTCATGGAACAAAGGAAGGCGGAAATCTGCTTCTGATGGCATCCTGCGGACCTATGGGGATCGGAGCCATTGACTATGCGGTACACGGACCTGCAAGGCCAAAGAAACTGGTAGTTACGGAGATCAATGAAGAGCGGCTTAAAAGGGCAGCACAGCTGATCAGTCCAAAAGAAGCATCGGATTACGGAGTGGAACTTATTTATGTGAATCCTGAGGATTTGGACAATGAAGAACAGGAATTAAGACAGCTGTCCGGGGGAAAGGGCTATGACGACATCATGGTATTTGCGGCATCAGAACGTCTTGTAGAGCTGGGCAGCAGCCTTCTTGCCGTCAACGGATGCCTGAACTTTTTTGCCGGCCCGACCGATGAGCAGTTTAAGGCGAGAGTCAATTTCTACGACATTCATTACAGGAGGACCCACTATGTCGGCAACAGCGGCGGAAATTTAGACGATATCCGGGAAATGTTCGATTTGTCCAGAGAAGGACTGATCACACCGGAGTATATGATCACGCATGTGACGGGACTTTCAGAGGTGCCGGAGATCATTTTAAATCTGCCGGATATTCCGGGCGGAAAGAAACTTGTATATCCTCATGTGGATCTGCCCCTTATGGCACTCGCTGATTTTGAAAAGCAGGCAGATGAAGATCCGGTTTATAAAAAAATTGCGGGCATTTTGAAAGCAAACCACGGGGTGTGGTGCAAAGAAGCCGAGCAGGTATTATTTGCCGAAAAATGGATCGGTGATTGAAGTATTTTCCAATGCAGCAGTAAAAGATTTCGGGTAAAATGGAGGAAGAGACATGTTAGTAAATTTACAGAACATATTAAAAGAGGCGGAAGAAGGAGGGTACGCAGTTCCCTGCTTCAATGTTCCCAACTTTGAGATGGCGAGAGCGGCTGTGGATGCTGCCAGTGAACTTTCTGTGCCGGTGATTATCGGCCACGTCCAGGTTCATGACGGTCTGATTCCAATCGAAAATATCGGTCCCCAGACGGTGGAGTATGCAAAAAGGGCATCGGCTCCTGTATGTGTACATTTGGATCACGGCATTGACATGAGTTTTGTTATGAGAGGGATTCGGTGCGGATATTCCAGCATCATGTATGACTGCAGTGACCTTCCTTTTGAGGAAAATGTCACGAGAATCCGGGAATTTACCGAGGCGGCCCACGAGATGGGGCTCTCCGTGGAGGCAGAACTTGGAACCATGAGCAGTACGGCGGAGGATTCCCACGGCGGGCCGAGACTCCTTGGAAGAGATGAGATTAAAAAGACCTTCACCGACCCGGATATGGCAGCCGAGTTCGCAGAAAGAACCGGTGTGGATGCCCTTGCCGTATGTTTCGGAACGGTGCACGGAATCTATGCGGAGGAACCGATGCTCGATATTGCGCGGGTGAGAGAAATCCGAAGCAAGATGCCAAAGAGCACAAGGCTGGTCATGCACGGAGGCTCCGGCGTGGATCAGGAACAAGTGGCTGAAGCAATCAAAGCGGGGATTACAAAGATCAATTACCATTCCTACTGGTCCAAAGCAGCCTCCATGCATGTTTATGAGAAATTAAAAGAGACACAGGGGGATATGTTTTATCATGAGGTACAGGAGGAAGCGTACCGGAAATTAAAAGAAGATGCAAAAGAAGTACTTTTGAGGTTCAGGGGCGGAAGAGACTAGAGAACAGAAATTACAAGTCTCCTGAAAAAAGGGTCAGGTGAGAGAGATGGATCAAACGTTTTTTTCTCTTCGGCAGATAAAGCTGTTTCAGATTCTGCTCGGGCAGGATCAGTATCTGCCGATGGATCAGGCAGCAGAGAGACTTGGAGTCAGTACGAGGACCCTGTTTCGGGAAATTCAGGGGATCAACCGGGAACTTGGAGGGCTTTCAGTATATCTGGAGACAAAAACAGGAAAAGGAATCCGGCTGTCCGGTGACCGGGAAAGTTTTGCCGGCTGCCTGGAGGAAATCTCTAAGAGAGATTCTTCTCTGTTTTATTATACAAAAGAACAGCGGCGGGCACTGCTGACCATCGAATTTTTAAAAAGAAAACATATTGAAAAACTGGGATACTATGCATATAAACTGATGGTATCCGAAGCGACAATCAGCAATGACATCCAGGCTGTCAGGCCCTGGTTTCAAAAACACAGTCTGGCGCTGGAAAGGAAAGCAGGTCTTGGCATTACCGTGACCGGAGAAGAAGAAAATTTCCGAAGCGCGATCATTGACTTTCTCAATGAAAAACTCATGAGGGCAGATGTGGAGCAATTCCAGGACAGCAGAGGAGAATTCCGTGTTCTGGAATATTTCCAAAACCTTGGAAAGAACAGCAATATGGATCTGCTGAATGAAGAGATTCTTGACAAAGTCATAAAGATACTGAAGAAATGTGAAGATGAGTTTTTGAGCCGGATCACCAGGCACTCCTATATCGGACTTGTCATCCATCTGGTCATTGCCATTGAACGGCTCCTCTCCGGCAAAACGATCACGATGGAAGAAGAACTGCTTCGTGCATTAAAGGAAGATCCCTACTATAAAAAAGCAAAAGAGCTGACTGCGTATTTTGAAGAAGAGTTTCATATCGAAGTGCCGGAATCGGAGTCGGCCTATGTATTCATGCATTTAAAAGGCGCAAGAATGAAATATGCGGTGGAAAAGCAGGACGAACTGACGAAGATGCTGGATGAGTATGACTGTATGATCGTAGCGGATGATCTCATCGCAGCATTCGGGCGCCTGATGGGAGATGATTTCAGCCAGGACAAAGTACTTTACCAGGGACTGGCGTCCCATCTGAGAGCCACACTGCACCGCCTGAATTATCATATGAGGCTTGAAAATCCTCTTTTAGACCAGATAAAAGAAGACTTCAGGGATATCTTTGCCATATGCAAGTCTGTGTGCAAAGTCATGGAGACAAAATATCATCTGGAAGTCAATGAAGATGAGATCGCCTATCTGTCCTTTCATTTCGGAGCGGCAATTGAGAGAAAGAAAGCACAGATTAAACAGTCTGTCATTCTGAATGTTGCAGTCGTCTGTGCCAGCGGGATCGGCATTTCCAGTTTTCTGTCCTCCAGTATTAAGAGCCGTTTTGCGGGGACAGTCAGAGTCAGCCCGCTGTCTGTGGAACAGGTGGCATTGCGGGAAGCGGAAGGAATGGACATTATCATTTCCACGTTAAAGCTGCCCGACCAGGGAATACCGGTTATGGAAGTCGGGGCTCTGTTAAAAGAAGAGGACTTCGGCAGAATGCAGGCTTACTTTGAAATACTGAAGGAGCAGAAGATACAAAAGAAGATCCCGGATGTAAAGAATATTCGCAGGGCAGTATGCCCGGATATTGTAGAAAATCTCCGGATCTATCCGGCAGATGCATCAGAAGGGAAAGAGGAGGTTTTAAGAAAACTTCTCGGACATACAGACATGGGAGAGAAGCAAAAAGACCGGTGCCTGGAAGCGGTGATGGAGAGAGAAAAAGACGGACCGGTGGCATTAAAGGACCGTAAATTTCTGATTTTCCACTGTAATATTCCGGGAAACAATACACCGGTCCTTATGTTTTTTACATTGGATCACAAAAAGGGGACACATCCGGATTTTCAGGACTTTGACAAAGGTGCGCTGATGATCGTGGATAAAAAACAGGATAAGAAGACAAGAGATACGCTGGCCGTTATTTCTGAAGGGTTTGTCAATGATGAGAGAATTCTTGAATTCCTTGAAAAGAAAGATCCAAAAGCACTCAGATGTCAGATCAGGGAGTATTTGGAGCGTGCAAAACAAGAAGGAGATGAGGGATTGTTATGATGCAAAAGGACAAGAGCAGGAAACCTGTGCTCATAAAGGAAAATATCGTGCTGGACTGTAAGGCGGTGACGCCGGAGGAAGCCATTATCCATGCCGGAGAACTATTGCTGAGAAGCGGATACATAAAGAGCGGGTACATCAGCGGCATGCTTTCACGGGATGAAAATTTTTCTGTTTATCTTGGAAATATGCTTGCGATTGCCCATGGAGAGAAAGGTGTCAGAGACCAGATTCTTGGAACGGGGATGTCTGTTTTGATCTGTCCGGACGGTATCGACTGGCATGGGAATCTGGTCAAGATCGTTATGGGGCTTGCGGCTATTGGGGATGAGCATATGGAACTTCTGATGCACTGCGCAAATATTTTCAGTGACAGGGAACGGGTGGAACGGCTGGTGAGATGCCGGGACAGAGACCGGGTTTACAGGATGTTCGGAGGAATATAGAAAAACTATCGCAGGGCGGCGTTGAATTTAGAGTCTTGATATGATAGCATTAGCTATGGTATCAGGGCTCTTATATTTTGCAGAGATTATGAAAGATACCATTTTACAGCGACAACTATTGTTCATAGAAAGGATGCCCATGATTAGACTAATTGCAACAGATATTGACGGAACTCTGGTAGAAGAAGCAGCTATGAATCTGAATCCTGAATACTTCGATGTGATCCGGGAGTTCAGAAAACGGGGAGTTCTGTTCGTAGCAGCCAGCGGACGTCAGAGAAATAGCATTGAGCGTTTTTTTGAACCGATCAAAGATGATATTATTTTCCTGTCCGAAAATGGCGCATGCATTACATCCAGAGAATATAAACATGTGGATGTGATGGACCCATTTATCGTCAAAAGCATAATGGAGGATGCAATGGAGATTCCCGGATGTACCTGTGCTCTGAACGACGGAGAGACCAGCTATTTTGACTCCGAAATGCTCTACCGCCATATGAAGGACGACTATGGATACAATGCGGTGATGGTGGATGATTTATTTAAAGTGGAAGCAGGGGTCTGCAAAGTTTCTGTGTTCCACAACCGGAATGCGGAAGATGCGGTAGGAAAAGATTTTTATGATAAATGGGGAGGCAGGATCTACGTTGCCAGCGCAGGAGAAAAGTGGGTAGACTGTATGAACCTTGGAGTAAATAAAGGAAACTCTTTGAAGCGTTTTCAGGAACATTACAATATCTCGGCAGATGAGACGCTGGCTTTCGGCGATAACATCAATGATATCGAGATGCTGAAACGGGCGGCCCACAGCTTTGCCGTGGCCAACGCCAGGGAAGAGGTAAAAGAAGCTGCAAATTTTGTGACAGATTCTAATAGAGAAGACGGTGTATTGAAGGTGTTAAAAGCAGTGCTTAGGGGGGAATTATGTTAGAAGCAGTTATTTTTGATATGGACGGAGTTATTGTAGATTCTGAACCGGGTTACTATAAAGCCCTGCTGAGGCTTCTGGATGAATTTGATGCATATGTGGATGAGGAGTATAATGCACGGTATTTCGGGACTACGATGGAAAAGCTGTTTACGGATACCATTGAGTATTTGAAACTGGATACGACTGTTGACTATTGTATTCGGCGATTCTTTGAGATTTATGAAGAAGTGGTCAGGGAAGAAGGATTTACACCGATCAAAGGGTCATTGGAGCTGATCCGTGCGCTTCATGAGGAGGGAATCCCCACAGCAGTTGCATCATCGTCTCCGATGGATCACATCGTACGGATCACTGAGAATTTAGGAGTCATTGACTGCTTTCACGCACTGGTGACAGGGGAAGATTGTGAACACTCTAAACCTGATCCGGAAGTCTTTTTAAAGGCAGCAGGTCAGCTTGGAATTAATCCAAAACATTGTGCTGTGGTGGAGGATTCCGTCAACGGTGTTTTGGCGGGCAGCCGGGCAGGCATGAAGGTTCTTGGTTTCAGCAATCCTGAATACGGAAGTCCGGCACACGAAAGGGCACACAAAGTTGTTCGGTCCATGGAAGATGTGGATGTGAGTACTTTGAGAGGATTATTTCATTAAAATACACAGATGGAGAGGAAATAGAGTGGAAGCAGTTATTTTTGACATGGACGGAGTGATCGTAGATACAGAACCCGGCTTTTATATTGTGGCTAATCAGTTTCTGGAGCGTTATGGAAAAAGTATTACTAAAGAATATTTTGAACAATTTTTCGGCGGCGCATCAGAGTACATGTGGAAGACAACGACTCAAATGCTTGGACTGGATATTCCTGTAGAGGAATGTCTGAAGGGTACACACGAAATCCGGGAACAGCGAATCAGGGAAGAAGGCTATGAGCCTATCGAAGGCACACTGGACTTGATCCGGGAACTCCACAGTCAGGGAATTCCTCTGGCGGTGGCGTCATCTTCTTCCAAGCAGGAGATTGAGAGAGTGATGGATTATTTTGAAATCACTCATTGCTTTCGGGCACTGGTCAGCGGAAAAGACTGCGAACATCCCAAACCGGCTCCGGATGTATTTTTAAAGACGGCCCGGAAGCTTTGCATAAAGCCGGAACAGTGTCTGGTGATTGAGGATTCCAACAACGGAGTCACGGCTGCCAAGAGTGCGGGAATGAGTGTCATCGGATTCCGGAATTTAGAGGTTGCAAATCAGGAACTGAGACCTGCAGACCATGTGGTGACTTCTATGAAAGACATTACTCTGGAATTGTGCAGAAGTTTTTAAAAATTTATATAGGCAAACTAAATCTCTCCAAAGATGTTTGGGGAGATTTGTTTGTTACAAAATTGTGACAATATATTGAATATATATTAAAAATGTGTTATATTAAAACCGAAATAGAGTAAATTACTTACAAGATATGCTTCAAGGTTCTGGAAGAGTTTACCAGAGAAGACAATAAGAAAAGAGGTTTATTATGAAAGCGGGCATGAAAAAATGTATCAGTTACTTGCTGACAGCAGTGTTTGTTATCTCGGCTGTATTGTCAGCGGGAGGACTGCAGAAAAAGCAGGTCCGGGCGGCAGAAAAATTTCAGATCCATTTTATAGATGTGGGCGCAGGGGATGCGGCACTGCTTCAATATGGAGATGGAGACAGTGCAAGGTATGCGTTGATTGATGCAGGACCAGATTATTATACGAGAACAAACGGGAGTAAAGTGGACACCAGTGAGCGGGTGCATAAATACCTGACGGATCATAAAGTGACAAAGCTGGAATTTGTACTGCTGACGCACCCGCACAGAGATCATATCGCAGGTATGATTAATATTTTAGAAGATGAAAATATCAAGATTGATAAAATATACGGAAATAACTTTGATTTAAGATACTCATCCAGTGGGAATCAGGATCCGGATGACATTGAAGACACGGAATTCAGCAGTGAAGTTTATGAAGCGGTGAAGGCTGCGATTAATGTAAGAACAGATACAGGAGAGACCGTATACGAAGTGCCGGCAGCAGGAAATTCAATTAGCTTGGGAAATGCAAAGATTACATTCTACGGTCCGCTCAATATGGATTTTACATACGGAAGAAAAGTTGATCTGAATATTCGGCAGGAAAATAAGTATTCGATTGTCTGTAAAGTTGAGTATGGGAAAAATTCGTTCTTAATGACGGGTGATGCACAGAAGGAGACTATACAGCAGATTGTTTCAAAAGGATATGATTTGTCGGCACAAGTACTGAAAGTGCCCCATCACGGAATGCAGGATGTAGTGGAAAGCAACAAAGTAGGAGACTGGACATCAGACCATAAGTATTTGTTTGACAAGGTGAATGCACCGATTTCTGTGGTAAGCAATGGCTATGATAATAAAAATAAATCACCGAAAGCAAAGACCCTGAGAGATCTGGAGAAAAGCGATGTCTATCTGACCAGTAACCGCGGTACGATCATTGTATCTTCCGACGGAACAAACCTGTCTGTTAAGACAGAAAAAGGAAATAGTGCACCGAGTTACGCAGGCGATTATAACCCGGCAAAGAAAGCATCACCGACGATGAAAAGCGTCAGCGTATCCAGCAACGGAAAGAACAAACTGGTGCCGACGACTTACAGTGCGGCCAACAGCTATAAGCTTTACGAAAAGAAAAATGTGACGGTTAAATTTTCAGGGACGCCTCAGCCGTTTACGAAAGTAAAGAGCGTCCAGTATAAGTTTGTCAAAAAAGGCGTGGACAACCGGACAGTTCCTTACCGCAGCGGAAGTTCTGTGGCAGTAAAGAACGGATCGGTGGGAAGAATTTATGTAAAATACAATACATGGCTCGGCTCCACCGTCATCAAGCTCCCGGGATTTACGGTCGATACTTCTGCACCTTCCAGTGCAAAGATCAAAGGCAGCAAGTCAGGCATCAAGACTTATAAGACATCTGCGAAAAACCGCTATAACAAGAAGTATAAGAAGTCTATTAAACTGACATTTTCTGCCTCTTACGGGACAAGCGGGAAGTCCAAAGTCCAGTATAAGATCGTCCCCAAGGGCAAGAAAAATACAAAGTATAAATGGAAAACAGGAAACAGTGTGACGTATAAGAAAAAAAAGAAATGGGTCCGCGTTTATGTGAAGTTTACCGACAAATCAGGAAATACGACTACGAGAAAAACAAACGGATTTTATATTAAAAAATAATAGACAAATGAAAAAAGATGGTAGATAATAGGATAGAAAGAATGAATGTCGTCAGTGTAAGCTGACGGCATTTTAAATATGGAAGATTATAAAGGAGAAGTGATATGAGAAAAACAAAAGTAACAGTCCTGCTGCTTCTGATGGCACTTACCGTATCTTTGCTGGCCGGATGCGGCGGGAAGGAAGAAGAAAAAACAAAAGACGGATATGCAAAGAAATTGTACCTGTATAATTGGACAGAATATATCCCGCAGAGTGTGATGGATGGATTTGAGAAGGAATATGGCATCAAAGTTGTGGAATCCACATTTACGTCCAACGAAGAGATGCTTGCCAAGCTGACGGCCGGAGGGACCGGACAGTATGACATGACCATCGCCAGCAATTATGTGATCGATGCCATGAAAGAACAGGACCTGATCGAGCCGATCCAAATGGATCAGGTGAAAAATGTGAAGTATCTGGACAAAAGCACGCTGAACCAGCCATTTGATAAAAACAATGAATACACGATTCCATATATGACTTCATTTACAGTGCTGTGTGGAAACAAAAAGAAGTTAAAAGAGCTGGGTGTGGATATCAAAAGTTTTAATGATCTGACCAACCCGAAACTAAAGAATAATATTGTGCTTGTAGATGATATAAGGGAAATTGCCGCTATGGCGCTGAAAGTTAAAGGATACAGCTCCAGTACCACAAAGGAAGATGAGATTATGAGCACACTGCCGTGGCTTAAGAAGCTGGCGAAAAATGTGAAGGTCTATGATGCTGATGCACCGAAAAGCGTAATGATCTCCAATGACGTGGCAGTCGGTCTCATGTACAGTATGGATGCGGCTATGGCTATTGAAGAGAATAAAGACCTGGACGTGATATATACAAAAGAGCCTGCCCAGAAATGTCTGGACAATTTTGTAATCATCAAGGGGGCAAAGCATGCTAAAGAGGCAAGGCTGTTCATCGATTATGTTTTACGGCCTGAAAACTATAAAAAAGTTCTCGATGAGTACTATGGCGTATGCATCAATAACGGAACAAAGAAGCTGCTGGATGACCATTATCTGAAAAATCCCGGTGCAAATGTCGATCGGAAAGAGTTAAAAAGGGCAGAATATATTGATGATGTAAAGGATGCGGCGAGCATCTATGACGATCTGTATACGAAATTAAAGACAGAGTAAATAAATGGGAGGAATGAGTATGAAAGCGATGAAACGTCTGGATATTATCATCCGTCCGGAGAAATTAGAAAAGTTAAAAGAGATACTGGAAAAGAAAGACTATTCGGGCATGACCGTATTCACGGCAATGGGATGCGGATATCAGGAAGGCTTTATCCCTGAATTTGAGGAGATGAATTTTGAGATCAATCTGCTGCCGAAGGTTGTCGTGATGGTTGTCGTGTGGGAAGAAGACGTGGAGGATCTGCTGGGAGCTATCCATGAGGAACTGGCCACCGGACAGGTGGGAGACGGAAGGGTCTTTATATCCCCGGTGGACGATGTGATGCGCATCCGCACCGGAGAACGGGGCGCTGAAACTTTATAGAAGGGTGGTGGAAACTTCGTTGAAAAATATCATCGTACGCTTAAGAGATATAGAAAAAAACTACGGAGGAAAATCTGTCATTGATCATCTGAATCTGGATGTGGCACAGGGTGAATTTTTGACCCTCCTCGGTCCGTCAGGCTGCGGAAAAACGACGACGCTTCGGATGATCGGAGGTTTTGAAGATACGGACGGCGGACAAATTTTTCTGGAAGATAAAGATGTGGCCGGCAAAGCGCCGAATCACCGGGATGTGAACACGGTGTTTCAGAGCTATGCGCTGTTTCCTCACATGAACGTTTTTGACAATGTGGCTTTTGGTCTTGTGGAAAAAAAGGTGCCGAAAGCGGAAATCAAAAAACGGGTGGATGAGATGATTGAATTGGTTCAGCTTCAGGGGATGGAAAAGAGGATGCCGTCTCAGATGTCCGGCGGACAGAAACAGAGAGTTGCCATCGCCAGAGCGCTGGTGAACCGGCCAAAGGTGCTTCTTCTGGATGAGCCGCTGGGAGCTCTGGATTTAAAATTGAGAAAGCAGATGCAGTTTGAACTGAAAGAACTGCAGAAAAAGCTGAAGATCACATTCATTTACGTGACACACGACCAGGAAGAAGCACTGACTATGAGCGACCGGATTGCAGTTATGAATGAGGGAAGGATCGAACAGCTGGGGACTCCGGTCGAGATCTACAATCACCCTAAGACAAAATTTGTAGCTGATTTTATCGGGGAGTCCAATATTTTTGAAGCTTACATTGAGGAGAAGAAGGGAAACAGGATTTCTCTCGTGATGGAGTCCGGGAAAGTGGAACTTGACGCTCCGGATTTTGAATACGATGAGATGGTCTATGTATGTGTACGGCCGGAGAATATGAAAGCGTCCATGGAACCCAGGGATGGATTTACCCTGAGAGGGACTGTGATGGAACATATTTTTGTTGGTTCCACTATAAAGACCATCATAGAACTTCCCAGCAGTCAGCTGGTCAAGATGACAAATCCTCCGGAAGACGAAGTAATCCCGGTGGGTACCAACGTATATCTTTACTGGCTTCCTAAAAAAGCTGTGGTTATGCATACACGGGAAGACCGGGTCTATGAGATTATAGAGGGGGCCGGAAATGAAAATGAAAAAGAAGAGCAATAAGATACCGTTTCTGGCAACCGTATCGCCGGCTATCATCTGGCTTATTTTATTTTTGGTGCTGCCGCTTTTGTATATCGTGGGCATCAGCTTCATGAAAAAGGGGCTTTACGGGGGTGTGATTCAGACCTTTGATCTGACAGCCTATAAGACTATGTTCCAGTCGAAGTATATGAAAATCCTGTTAGACTCACTGTGGCTGTCATTGAAGACTACCGGGCTCTGCCTGCTGTTTGGCTATCCTTTTGCCTATATCATTTCAAATACAAAGAAAAAATGGAAACCGTTTTGTGTCCTGCTGATCATGCTGCCTTTCTGGATCAATTCTCTGATCCGTACTTACGGATGGAACAGTATCCTGCGGGAGCAGGGGATATTAAATACACTCCTGATGCAGCTGGGGATTATAAAACAGCCGCTTCAGATGCTCTACACAGACGGGGCAGTCCTGCTGGGTATGGTGTATGCGCTGATCCCGTTTACGGTGCTGCCGCTGTATTCTTCCATTGAAAAGCTGGACCATTCCCTTTTGGAGGCGGCCAGCGATCTGGGGGCATCCAAGGTACATGTGTTCCGAAAAGTTATACTTCCCCTCACGATGCCCGGGATTTTTGCGGCATCGGTTCAGACCTTTATTCCGTCTCTGGGATACTTCTTTATCACAGATATGATGGGAGGGGCCACCACGATGAACATTGGAAATGTGATCAAGAACCAATTCCTGACTGCGAGAAACTGGCCTCTCGGAGCGGCACTTGCGATCGCACTCATCGCAGTGACGATCGTTATCATGAAGCTGTACACACGGGTCGGAAGTATAGAAGATATGGTATAGGAGGAATGAGCAATGAAAAAGAAAAAGATAGGATTCCGTCCTTTGGCACTGTGCTATGCATGTCTTTTCTATCTGTTTTTATATTTGCCGATCGCGGTGGTCGTTGCATTTTCCTTTAATACATCCCAGCTCAATGTGACCTTTCAGGGCTTTACATTTGAGTGGTATGGAAGGATGTTTGAAAATGTCCAGCTGATGCAGTCGTTTTTCAACACTCTGATCGTAGCGGTCGTCAGCACCCTGCTCTCTGTGATTCTTGGGACACTGTGTGCCGTGGGCATGTACCGGTTTAAATTCAGAGGACGGGAGACTGTCAGCAATCTGCTGTATATTCCTATTGTGATCCCGGAGATCGTGCTCGGTATTGCGGTGCTGGCATTTTTTACGATGGTGAAAATACAGATGAGTATGGCTACCCTGATCATTTCTCATGTGACATTTTCCATGCCTTTTGTAGTCATCACAGTGCGGTCAAGGCTTGCGGGCTTCGACCCTTCCGTGGAGGAGGCGGCAAGAGACCTCGGGGCAAATGACTGGAGAATCTTTCGCAGGGTTACGCTGCCGATGATTCTGCCGGGGGTTTTATCCGGAGCCATGCTGGCGCTTACGATGTCTCTGGATGACGTAGTAGTCAGCTTTTTCACAACCGGACCGGACAGCATGACACTTCCGATCAAGATCCTCGGAATGGTGAGAAAAGGAGTGTCACCGGACGTAAATGCACTCTCGACGCTAATGATTCTTGGAACAGTCCTCATTATGCTGGCCGCAACATTTTTTGAGATGAGAATGGAAAAGAAAGAAGAAGCTTGACACGGAGCTTTATATGACGTACTATTTTGTTGAGAACAATTATCAAAATGGAGCGAAAGATGAGATTAACAGAGACAAATCCAGGTAATCAGTATCTGGTAGAAGAAATCCAGCTGGAACTTGCAACGAAACGCCGTCTGGAATCTCTCGGCATGACAGAAGGTTCTAAAATCAATGTGATGCGGAAGAAGCGCAACGGGGCTGTGATCATTAAGATCAGAGGGACCCGTTTTGCTCTCGGAAGAGAGATTGTTATGGGAATCAAGGTCAGGGACCGTGCTGGAAAGAGGGATTTATCATGAGTGCAGAGGAATTGCAGGTTGGATTTGTGGGGAATCCGAACTGCGGAAAGACTACGTTATTTAATGCCTACACCGGGGCCAGGCTCAAAGTGGCAAACTGGCCGGGTGTCACAGTGGAAAAAAAAGAAGGGGCTTTAAAGTACCACAATCATATGTACAGGCTGGTGGACCTTCCCGGCATTTACAGCCTGACGTCCTATACGATGGAAGAAAAGCTGTCCAGGGAATATATTCTTCAGGATGATGTGGATGTCATTGTGGATGTCGCGGATGCATCTGCGCTGGAACGCAATCTTTATTTGACTTTATGCCTCATCGAGCTTGGAAAGCCTGTGATCCTGGCTTTGAATATGATGGATATCGTCAAGGAGCGGGGGATGGAACTGGACCTTCACCGTCTGCCGGAGGTTCTGGGGATTCCGGTAGTGCCGGTTTCAGCCCGGAAAAAGACCGGACTGGAAGTGCTCATGCATGCGGTAGCCCATCACAAGGTGGAGGGCAATGACTGTCAGGTCTTTGACTACCCGGACAGGATCGAGGAAAAGATCACACAGATCAGGCTGCGGCTGAAGGAGAAATATCCAGATATGCAGAACAGCCGGTGGTACGCTATAAAACTTCTGGAACAGGACGAGGAAGTTACACAAAAGTACGGAAATCTCGTGGAAGGGATCGTGGACAGGTCCTATGAGAATGATATTATCAATGAAAAATATCACTTTATCGAACGGGTTATGGCTGAAGTTCTGGTCAACAAAGAAAAGAAGGAAGCGTTAACCGATAAGATCGACAATGTCCTGACGCATCCGGTCCTGGGAATTCCTATATTTCTTGGCATTATGGCCGTGGTGTTTTTCCTGACATTTACCGTGGGAGATTTCTTAAAAGAATATGTCGAGATGATGATCGATTATGTCAGCGGGTACATAATAGGCGGACTTGAGAGTCTGGGAGCCGGTTCGTGGGTGATCTCCCTCATGAAGGACGGCGTGTTTGCCGGAGTGGGAGGCGTACTCTCTTTTGTACCGAATATCTTTATTCTGTTTTTGAGCCTGGGATTGCTGGAAGACAGCGGATATATGTCCAGAGTCGCATTTGTTATGGACAGTGTCATGGACAGGCTTGGACTCTCCGGAAGGGCGTTTATCCCGATGCTTTTGGGATTTGGCTGCAGTGTGCCGGCAGTCATGGCATCAAGGGCTCTGGAAGATGAAAGGGACCGGAAGAGGACGATCATGCTGATCCCGTTTATGTCATGCAGCGCAAAGCTTCCTATTTATCTCGTGTTTTCCCAGCTGTTTTTTGGAAAAGCAGCCATGTTAGTGGCTTATTCCATGTATATTTTGGGGCTGGTTCTGGGGATTTTTGTGGCGTTTGTCCACAGTAAGATGCTCAAAGGAAGTGTAAAACAGCCGCTTCTGATCGAACTGCCGGAATATAAGACGCCAAATAAGCGGACGATTGCTATCTATGTGTGGAGCAAGCTGAAAGATTTCCTCTCAAAGGCGGGAACGACGATCTGTGCCGCATCCATCGTCATGTGGGTGCTGCTCAATCTGAATCATACAGGGCTGGTCAGCGACATGAGTCAGAGTTTTGGGGCTTCTTTTGGAAAATTTTTAGTGCCTCTGCTGGCCCCGGCAGGTCTTGGACTCTGGCAGATCGCAGTCATGCTGATTTCAGGGCTGGCGGCCAAGGAAGTGGTGGCATCAAGCTTTATGGTCCTGTTTCAGGTATCATCGTCTTCGGACGCAAATATTGTGCACATGCTGTCCGGAATGGGCTTCACTTCGCTGAATGCTTACTGCCTGCTGGTGTTCTGCCTTCTGTATACACCTTGTCTTGCAACCGTCATGACCATAAGAAAAGAGACAGAGTCCACCCGGTGGACGCTGGGGCTGGTCGCTTTTCAGATGGTGTTTGCGTGGGCCGTGGCAGTCATTATTTTTCAGAAAGGCAGTCTTCTGCTGGGCTGACAGGAAAGAATATCCTTTCCAATGGTATAAAATTGTATTAAAATAAATACAAACAAGGAAACCAGCCACGATGGGAGGTATGCCATGAGAAAGGAATTTACATTTCACACATCTGACGGGACAGGTCTTTATATGGTTCAGGATGTGACAGCACCGCCGAAGGCCGCAGTGATCATTGTTCACGGTCTCTGCGAGCATTTAGGAAGGTATGAGTATCTGACGGAACGGCTCTGTGAGCGCAATCTGATGGTCTACCGGTTTGATCACAGGGGACATGGAAAATCAGAAGGAAAAAGAGTCTACTATGACCGTTTTGAGACGATCAGCGATGATGTCAATGAAGTGGCGGAGCGTGTAAAAAGCCACAACGAAGGGCTTCCTCTGTTCATCATAGGGCACAGCATGGGCGGCTATGCGGTTTCCTGTTTCGGGGTTAGATATCCGGGAAAGGCAGACGGAATCATCCTTTCCGGCGCACTGACCAGATACAATACCAAATGTGCGGGAGAACTTCCGCTTTCCGTGCCGGGAGACACTTATGTACCCAATGCACTGGGTGACGGGGTGTGCAGCGATCCGGAAGTCGTGGAGGCATACAACAACGATCCTCTGGTGGAGAAGGAAATTTCTGCGGCGCTTTTAAACAGCATTTATGAAGGAGTGGAATGGCTGAAAGAGAACAGCGGAAAGTTCACCGATCCTGTACTGATCCTTCACGGGGCCAACGACGGGCTGGTCAGTGAAAAGGATTCCAGGGAACTGTTTGGGGATATTTCCTCTGAGGATAAGACGCTTAAGATTTATGCGAAACTTTTTCATGAAATTTATAATGAAGTGGAGAAAGAAGAAGTCATCGACGATACGCTGTTTTGGATTGAAAAACATTTATAATTGTGGGAAACCGAAAGATCTTTTGTTAAACGCAAAAGATCTTTTTTTACATTCAACGTGTATTTTTTCCAAATCTTTTAAGGAAGTTTAACTCTTTGCCGGCTGATGGAGTCTTAAAAACCTTCTACAATGAAAGAGGCTTTTGAGTGCTTTACAGAAAACTGGAGAGAAAAAGGAGATGGAAACATGTTAAGAAAAATAAAACGGGCAGCGGCTTGTGCCATGTCAGCAGTGCTTTTGTCGGCAGGAACTTTGGCTCCTGTAAAAGCCGCGTCATGGACAGCACCCCAGCAGACAGAATGGCAGGAGCTTTCCAGAGACAATGTAAAAGTCCGGTTTGCAGTAGGGAGTGACCTGCACATCGGAAGAAATGAGGATGCATCGGAAAAATTAAGAAATGCTTTTGATGCATTTTATCAGACGGACAGCCAGCTGGATGCGGCCATTTTTGTGGGAGATATAACGAATAATGGGGCTGAGGGGGAATATACGAAACTCATCGATATTCTCAACAATAAACTGAAAGATCACACGAAGCTAGGAATGATGATGGGGAACCACGAATTCAACACCGCATCCGGAGCTGTAGACCGCTATAAGGCGGCAATGTCCAAACTGAAGCAGGGTGTGAACCGGCAGGATACGAATAACAATATCACAGTCGGTGACGGTTACCATATCATTACAATGAGTGCTAAGAATTATGGGGGAGATTATACAGACAATTATGAATGGCTGAAGCAGCAGCTTGAGGAGGCTGCAGCCGAAGATCCGGAAAAACCTATATTTCTGGCTCAGCACCATGGATTTAAAGATTCAGCTTATGTGACCAATGAATGGTATGGAGAATTTGGGAAAATTAATGAACTGTTGAAACAATATCCACAGGTCATTGATTTCTCAGGACATTCCCACGCCACATTAAACGATCCGCGTTCCATTAATCAGGATCTTGGTTTTACGGCGATTCAGGATGGAACTATAGGAGCTTATTTTGAAAATGAGTCTGGAAAGATGGAGGGGACCATACCGGCAGACAGTGAGAATGCCTCTCAGGCACTGATGGTGGAAGTTGACGACAAGAACCAGGTGACGATCAGGAGAATGGATCTGAATGCAGGAAAATATATCGGGAAGCCCTGGAACTTAGATATTCCAGAACTGGTGAAGCATAAGTCTTTTCCTTATACGACAGAGAAGAGGACCAGTGAAAGTGCTGTTCCGTCTTTTCCTGCAGGAGCGAAAGCAGAAGCATCCAATATAAAAGATGCTTCTGCAGATATTACCTTTACTCAGGGACAGAACGAAGATAAGAATGACGATGGCTGGATTCACTCTTACAGGATCAAGGCAGTTAATAAAGGAACCGGAAAAACAGATGTGGATAAGCTGACTTTTTCTGACTACTATATGCCGCCGATGAAGAGGGAACTCACAAAGACGATTACCGGATTGTCAGATGATACGGAATATAGAATCGAGATTACGGCGATAAATCCTTTCCAGAAGGAAAGCACACAGAAACTTACGGCGGATATCAAGACCCCGTCTCTGCTCACGGAAGAAGAACTCAATAAAACGGCTCCAAAGGCAGATCTGCTGGATGTTGATTTCGCAGGCGGGACAGCGTCTGATCAATCCGAAGCAGGGCATACGGCGGTCAGGAAAGGAGCTCCTGTCATCGCTTACAACGATATTCTTGGAAAGAAAACCGCCAAGTTTGACGGCAGTTCCGCATTCGCATTTCATTTCAGAACGGATGAGTATACAAAAATGCAGAAAGGCTTCACAATGGAATGTATGATGAAGCTGGACAGCGAGGGGAATCCGTTTTCTGACCAGGAAAGTGCAGGGGCAGGCTTTGAATTAAATTCTGACGGAAAGACTCTGGAATTCTGGTCCAGACACGGCGGCAATTATAAAAAGCCGACGGCACAGATTGATACTGCTAAGTGGGTTCACGCAGCGGCAACTTATGACGGGTCTGTTTTAAAGCTGTATGTGAACGGAAAATTGAAAGATGTGATTTCGGCCCCTGACCAGTGGGTTATTCCAGAAGATGGAGCCAAATACTTTTTTATTGGGTCTGATACAAATAAAAACGGAGAAATCCAAAATGCCGTCAAGGGGGAGATTGCTTCTGCAAGAATCTACAGCAGAGCACTGACCATCGGGGAAATTACAAAACTCTATTGGAAAGAAGCAAAGACTGTCATTTCAGTTGCCGGAGACGCTTCGTTTACTGCAGTGAGGGGAACCTCTTACGCAATTCCCAAGGCATCTGCCCAGATAGCTGCAACGGGTGATTCATCTGCTAAAGTGACAGAAGAAGTCAGAGATTCCAAAGGAAATACGGTGGCCCTGAACAATCATAAATTTACAGTCACAGACACGGCTTATACGATTACATATAAGGCAAATAATGCGGAACTGAAAAAAGAGATAAAAGTCCAGGAACCTGCCGCACCGTCTGCGGATACAAAGAAAACTCTGGAAGAAAAAGAGGGATTCCGCATCTCTGTGAGAAATCAGGATTCCAATGCAGGAATTTCTTATAAGAGCAGTAATCATGCTGTGGCTTCTGTCAGCACTTCCGGGTATGTAACAGCCAGAAAACCGGGAACAGCAGTGATCACAACAACGGTAACGCAAAATCAGAGGATTTATAATTTAAAGACAACAGTCACTGTTGTGAAAAAGCCTTACGTATCTTCAAAGAAAGCCATTTATGCCGGAAAGAAGTTCAGAGTCAGCATCCAAAATAAGTATAAAGGGGCAAAGGTCTCTTATAAAACGTCCAAAAAATCCGTTGCAGCTGTCAGCACCTCAGGGACGGTCACCGGAAAGAAAGCAGGGACAGCCTATATTACAGCCGTGGTTGTGCAGAACGGCAGGACTTATACGCTGAAAACAAAAGTGACAGTCAAAGCTTACATTAAAGTAAAGAAGGCATATAAAACTGTAAAAAAGGGACGGAAAGTTACTTTTAAAGCAAAAGCATACGGTACAGGCAAGTCTGTGAAATGGTCCGTTTCAAATAAGCGTGCTTCTATTTCAAAGAATGGAAAGTTTAAGGCGAAGAAAAAAGGAAAAGTATATGTAGTGATGAAATCTGGAAAGATTACGAAGAAATATCTTGTAAAAATAAAATAGTATTGAAACAATGTAAAGCAGAAGCCGGATGGCTGTCCAGAAACCGGAGAAATCCATTTTTGGGCAGCTATTTCACATTAAAAACATATGTTTGGATATGCTATAATTTTCATAACGATGAAAAGGAGAAAGAAGTATGAAATCAAGGGTGATCTTTCATATTGATGTCAATTCTGCCTATCTTAGCTGGGAGGCGGTCTATGGGATTTCCGTACGGAAAGATGAGGTGGATTTGAGGGAAGTACCGTCCATCATTGGCGGAGATGAGTCTAAGCGCCGAGGGATCGTACTGGCAGCCTCCATACCCGCCAAGAAAAAGGGAATACGCACAGCGGAGACTGTCCGTGAAGCATTGAACAAATGCCCGGATCTTATCATCCGCCCTCCCTGTCACGGGCTGTATGAAAAGTTCTCTAAAGCTTTTTTAAAAGAGGCGCTGGAGTTTTCACCGGTTCTTGAGAAATTCAGTATAGATGAGGCATTCTTGGATATGACGGAGACGGCAGGGCAGTATGAGAGTCCTTATGAGGCCGCCTGTCTGCTGAAAGACCGGATTTATGAAAAGCTTGGTTTTACGGTCAATATCGGCGTGGCGCCGAATAAACTTCTGGCCAAGATGGCATCCGATTTTGAGAAGCCAAATAAAGTGCATACCTTGTTTCGGGAAGAAATTCCGGCAAAAATGTGGCCCCTGCCTGTGGAGAATTTGTTTTCTGTCGGTCCTGCCACAAAAAAGAAGCTTCACAACCTGGGTATACGGACCATTGGGGAACTGGCACATATGAATCCGGAACTGTTGAAGTCCCATATAGGAAATAAGCACGGCATGCTGATCTATGAATATGCCAACGGCATTGACAGGGCTCCCGTGGAAGCCGGAGAAACGGACAGCAAGGGGTACGGCAACAGTGTTACTTTACCCTCAGATGTTGTTTCTTTAGAGGAATCGGATGTGGTTTTATTATCTTTGGCAGAGTCTGTGGCCTCCAGGCTCAGGGCGGACCGTGTTAAAACTTCATGCATCACGGTGGAGATCAAAGACTGTCATTTCCGACGGAGTTCCCATCAGAGAAAACTTTCTGTGCCCACGGATATCACTGATGAGATTGTCCAGACGGCAAAGAAACTGTACAGAGAATGTTTTCGGGGCGTTTCTGTCCGTCTGATCGGGCTACGGGCTTCAGACATATCAAGTGTAGAATTCTCACAGATGGATCTCTTCGGTGATCAGAAAAAAGAGAAACTCCGCAGACTGGATCAGTCCATCGATGCCATCAGGAGCAGGTATGGAAGAGATGCGGTGCAGCGGGCCACGTTTCTGGGCGGAAAAACAGATTAATTTATATTAAGATGGTTTTTCAGAGAAAGACAGCTGTCTGACGATAAGAGAAAACGGATTTCGAAGAGATTTCACAAAATTATTACAAAAGTATTAAAAATGGTACTTGCTTCTTGGAATAAACCTTGTTATACTTCGAATTGTGGAGAAAAATGCGCAAAGAATCGGAGGGAAACAGGGAATGAAGATTCTGAAATTGAAACGCATCGTATGTACACTGATGTGCTGTGTTATGTTAGACATGCTATTTCAGGTGACAAATGTACCGGCAGCAGAGGGAGACAAAAAAGAACTTAATGTAGTTTATTATAATCAGGCAGATTATCCCGGAGAAAAAATCGGGAAGAGCACGATCAAGGCTGCGGGCTGCGGGCCGACCTGCATTGCAGTCTGTTACAGTTCACTGACGGGGAAGAAAGTCAGTGTGCCGAAGATGTGCAAAATTGCCTATAAAAAGGGCTGGTATATCAACGGACAGGGATGTGTCCATCAGGTGATTCCAGGGCTGGCGAAAGAATACGGACTGGACTGCAAAGGTCTGGGTACCGACTATCATGCCATAAAAAGGGCCCTGAAAAGCGGACATCCGGTGGTTGCTTTGGTAGGCCCCGGAGATTTTACAAAAAATGGACATTTTATCGTAGTGACCAGGATGGTCGGAAAAGATAAGGTGAAGGTTGCCGATGTGGGCAGCCGTGCGAATACAGCCGAGACATGGTCATTAAAGAAGGTCGTAAGCCAGGGGAAAGAAGGCGCGGATGCCGGAGGCCCTTTCTGGGAGATCAGCTATACAGAACCGGAAAAGAAAGTACAGGAGAAAGGAATTGACCATGGTCTGCTGAAGATAGGAAATAAAATTGATCTGAAAAAACATATAGAAAAATAGAAGTATTTGAGCAGATGCTGTTAAGAATTACGGCATCTGTTTTATTTCATAAGAAAGTTCTACGACCTTCCCTATGAAATAAAAACGCTCTGCGGGTTGTGCACAGATGCGTAAGGAAATTATTTGCCTTCGGTAAATCGCATCTGGCACGCAAAGTTGTCAAGCCCCTCAAAGAGTGAGGGGTTGGGGAGATGAGGTGGCTTGCCGACTTTGTTCTGGAATAGACGAAGTAAAGATGATAAGATATACACATCGGACAAATGGAACTATCCAACGATAGTTTTTGATCACTAGTGTATGAACGCATTTCAAAGCGTGACGGAAATAGTGGTAAAAAACTCATACCTTATCGTGCGAAGCACGTCCACCCGAAGGGTATGAAATACGGTGTGCCCTGTGGGTATACTATTTATTGCAACTTTCACATAAGATGACAAGAAAAGGAGGACATAATATGTGGTGGACGAGAGCTGAATTAAAAGAGAGGGCAAAAGAATCGATCAGAAGAAACTACTGGATCGTGGTGGTAGCGCTGATCGCAGGTATCATCAGTGGACAGATTGGGGGAATGTATCTTACAATGGTTTAAAAACCGAGCTGAGGAATTCCGGATGGAATGGGGAAAACATGGATTTTTTCACGAGCACTCAATTTCTGATGATCGTATCGGCAGCGCTTGGAATTCTTACGGTTCTTTTTAGAAAACAGTGACAGAAAAGCCAGATTTGGATTAGTCGGAACTGTTTTTCAGAGTGGAAACTATTTAAATGTTGTGCTGACAATGTTTCTTAGAAACTTGTTTACAGCGCTGTGGAGCCTTCTGCTGCTTATACCGGGACTTGTAAAGTCTTACTCATATTCGATGATCCCGTATATACTGGCGGAGAATCCTTCGATTCCAAGGAAAAGGGCCTTTGAGATGAGCAGAAAGATGATGGACGAACAGAAGATGAATGCTTTCTTTTAAGATTTATCTTTTTTCGGATGGTTTGTGCTCTCCACTCTTACTTGCGGGGTTTTGGATGTGTTTTATGTGGTGCCTTACCGGCAGGCAACATGGGCAGAGCTTTATAAAGTCAACCGTCAAATTGCGCTTCAGAACGCTATCGCGGCACCGGAAGAGCTGCAGGGATTCCCTTTTTATTAAAAATATACGAAAGATTTAGAAAAAAATATAAGAGAAACATGTCGATTTAGAGATAATAAATAGTTTTCATAATAGTTTGTAAAATTTATTGTTAAAAACGTATAAAAATAATTAACAAATAAATTGTTTTGTGGTACAATTAGTCCAACGACATACATTGTTACAACATACTATTTTAGGAGGTATAGACATGTCAACAAAATGGGTTTATCAATTTAACGAGGGCAATGCAGAAATGAGAAACCTCTTGGGCGGCAAAGGAGCCAACCTGGCAGAGATGACAGGACTTGGTCTTCCGATTCCTCAGGGGTTCACGGTAACGACAGAAGCATGTACCAATTACTATGACTGCGGCGAAAACATCAGTGATGAGGTACAGGGACAGATTTTCGATGCGATGAAAGCATTGGAAAATATTCAGGGGAAGGAGTTCGGAGACTTAGAAGACCCACTGTTGGTTTCTGTACGTTCCGGGGCCAGAGTATCTATGCCTGGTATGATGGACACGATTTTGAACCTAGGTCTGAATGACGTAGCTGTGGAAGGATTTGCAAAGAAGACCGGCAACCCACGGTTTGCTTATGATTCTTACCGCAGATTTATCCAGATGTTCGCAGATGTTGTAAAAGAAGTGGACAAAGCTAAATTTGAAGCGGTCCTTGACGAGATGAAGGAAGCCAAGGGAGCGAAGTTTGATACAGATTTAACGGCAGATGACCTGAAAGAAGTCATCGTGCGATACAAAGAGATTTATAAGAGCGAGTTAGGGGAAGATTTCCCGCAAGAGCCGAAAGAACAGCTGTTGGAAGCGATCAAGGCTGTGTTCCGTTCCTGGGATAATCCTCGTGCTATCTATTACAGAAGAATGAACGATATCCCTGGAGACTGGGGTACTGCAGTAAACGTGCAGACCATGGTATTCGGAAATATGGGAGATACATCAGGAACCGGTGTAGCATTTACAAGAAATCCATCCACCGGTGAAAAACAGATCTATGGAGAATACCTCATCAATGCACAGGGTGAGGACGTGGTAGCAGGTGTGCGTACTCCGCAGCCGATCACCAGACTGAAAGAAGACCTTCCGGTCTGCTATGAACAGTTCATGCAGATTGCCAAGACTCTGGAAGACCATTACCGCGATATGCAGGATATGGAGTTTACCATTCAGGAAGGCAAGCTTTATTTCTTACAGACCAGAAATGGAAAGAGAACTGCACCGGCAGCACTCCGTATTGCCTGTGAACTTGTAGACGAAGGCATGATCACAAAAGAGGAAGCCGTTTCAAGGATTGAGGCAAAAGCATTGGATCAGCTCTTACATCCGCGCTTTGACCCGGAAGCGATCAAAGCTGCCGTTCCGATCGGGGAAGCACTCCCGGCATCACCAGGAGCTGCTACCGGTAAGGTTTATTTTACTGCTGAGACTGCAAAACTTCATCATGAAGCGGGAGAGAAAGTCATTCTTGTCCGTCTGGAAACATCACCGGAAGATATCGAAGGTATGCATGCGGCTGAAGGTATCCTGACAGCCCGTGGAGGCATGACATCCCATGCGGCCGTTGTTGCCCGCGGTATGGGTACAGCCTGTGTAGCCGGATGCGGTGATATTCAGTTAGACGAAGAAAAAGGACTGTTCACCCTGGGCGGAAAGACTGTCCGTGAGGGAGATTATATTTCCATCGATGGATCTACCGGTAAAGTTTACTATGGAGAGATCCGCACGATCCCGGCAACCATCAGCGGAAACTTTGACCGCATTATGACATGGGCAGATGAGATCCGGACATTGAAGGTACGCACCAATGCCGACACACCGGCAGATGCACTGAACGCAGTTAAGTTCGGGGCAGAGGGAATCGGACTTTGCCGTACAGAGCATATGTTCTTTGACGCAGAGAGAATCCCGAAGATCCGCCGTATGATCTTATCAAGGACCAAAGAGGCGAGAGAGATCGCTCTGAACCAGCTGATCCCATATCAGAAGAAAGACTTCAAAGAACTCTACGAGGTTATGGAAGGAAAACCGGTTACCATCCGTTTCTTAGATCCGCCTCTGCATGAGTTCCTGCCTACGACACTGGAAGAGATTTCAGCACTGGCAAAAGATATGAATGTGACAGTAGAAGAGATCAATATGACACGTGCGTCACTGCATGAGTTCAACCCTATGATGGGACACCGCGGATGCCGTCTGGCTGTCACCTATCCTGAAATCGCCAAGATGCAGACAAGAGCCGTTATGGAAGCTGCCATCGAAGTAAAACAGGAAAGAGGATTCGACATTGTTCCTGAGATCATGATTCCTCTTGTAGGAGAGAAGAAAGAGCTTCAGTTTGTAAAGAATGTTGTTGTTGAGACAGCAGAAAAAGTGAAAGCATACTATGAATCTGATATTGACTACCATATCGGTACCATGATCGAGATTCCTCGTGCTGCTCTTCTGGCCAATGAAATCGCCGAAGAAGCCGAGTTCTTCTCCTTCGGTACCAATGACTTGACACAGATGACCTTCGGATTCTCACGTGATGACGCAGGTAAGTTCCTGGAAGCTTACTACGACAATAAGATCTACGAGTCAGATCCGTTTGCGAAACTGGATCAGGACGGAGTCGGACAGCTGATCGCCATGGCAGCCGAGAAGGGCAGAAAGACCCGTCCGGATATCAAACTCGGTATCTGCGGTGAGCACGGAGGAGATCCTGCATCCGTTGAATTCTGCCACAAAGTTGGTTTAAATTATGTATCATGCAGCCCATACCGTGTGCCGATCGCAAGACTTGCAGCAGCACAGGCAGCGCTGAACGATAAATAGAATCATCAGATAAAAATAAAAATTCCTTGAGCGTTTGCTCAAGGAATTTTTTTATTCCATTAAATGTTTTTTACTAATAATCCCCTATGTATATAGCCTTCTCTTAAATCCTGTTTTTCTGGCAGCGGCCGTGAATCCATAAGACTATATTTAGGATAAATTTTAGTCTGAATATTAGAAAAATGAGGAGGCAGACCTATGCAGGAATAGAAACCGGCAGTGCTCTGTATCTGAAAATGAACGTGAGGTTCTGTCGTATTGCCGGAGTTGCCGCACTTGGCAATAACATCACCTCTTTTTACCGCTTGTCCTTTCTGCACTCTTACACTCTCAGGTATAAGATGACAGATGGCGCTGTATTCATCCGGAGAATGTTTAATAATAATCCGGTTACCGCCAATGTCAGCCGTATCCGGGTCCGTCTGCCCATCGTCCATGATGCGGCAGTCAGGGAAGTTGTTTTTTATTGAAACCACGACACCATCCGAAGGAGCAAGTATGTCTTTTCCATAGCAGTAATAACTGTGCAGATCCTTTTTATTTCCGCAAAAGCTTTCACCTTCATTATCCACAATAATGAAATCATAAGCGAACCGCTGAGGCAGAATTTCCCATGAGTGAGAAGTGTCTTTGGTAACACCGCCATTTGCTGTATACCACTCACCATCAAAGGGCAATGTATACATTATTTCGGGGACATAACCATCAATGTGGTCAATATTTTTGTTTCTATATTTTACTGTAGCATAAATTAAGCCAGTTACTTGTAGTACAATCTGACCTAGAAGACGTATATTCATGTGATTTTCTCCTTGATACTTTTATATTTAATTGATGTGTGTCTAAAGACTTTTAGAAGGATCTTTAACTCCACACCTAAATACTAAAAGTTCAGCAACAATAAAACTCACAGCACTGGCTCCTTTCATTGACTTCATTCCATTTAATGAAAGTATATCAGAGTAATTATCAAAAGTGAACCGTTGTTTCAATGTTTAAATCGCCCGAGGATATCAGCGCTTCTCTTTCCAGGAAGGACAGCCCTCATTTGTACAGCGCTTTTTCCAGCCGACGGTTATACAGAGGGCAGCAAAGACCAGCAGGCAGATCATTCCTATGAGGACTGCCCGGTAGCTGCCGGAAAGATCATAGATAAATCCGTAGGCAGGGACCAGCACAATAGAGGCGATCGGGGCACCCATAGAAATTTTGGCAAAAATCTTCTCATAATCGGTCTGCCCATAAAATTTAAGGGTAAGGATAGGGGCTAAGACCATGATGCCAGAAGTCACAAGACCATGGAGAAAAGTTGAAACGGCAAAGACCGCAAAGCTCTGTTGGCTGATCAAAAATCCAGTCTCTGCTGCGAGTCCGATTGCGATCATTCCATAGCAGGTCTTCAGACTGCCCATCCGGTCACTTATAATTCCGATGGCAATGGAACCGATGGCACTTCCGATGGAGGCATAGGCAAGCGCTGCCCCGGTTTTTCTGACACTATAACCAAGCATGGAACCATAGGTAGGAATATGCTGGGTAAAGACGCCGATCCCGGTGATAGCAATCATAAAGAACAGCAGCAGATAAAAAGACGCCGAACGCAGAGCCACAGCTTCGGAAATCTCAAGCTGGTCCTTTTTGATGCGGCCGGGAGCAGTATCTTCTGACGCAGATTCAGCGCCTAACGGAAGAAGATGTTTGTCTCCCGGTTTATTTTTCAGGAGCACCAGAGAAGCGGCCACAACGACAGCAAAAGTGATGCCTCCGACAAAGAAATATCCCGTCCTCCAGCCGTGCTGTGTAATGATATCGGACGTGACAGGCTGCAGCACTGCCCCGAAGAGTCCTACAAAAGCCATCTGGATTCCGAGCATCGTTCCCGCATTTTTTGAAAACCATCTGTTTATAAGGATAGGACCTAAAAGATTGACTAAAATCGTGGCTCCCATGGCATGAGGGATAGCCAGAAGATACCAGCCGTAAACGTTGTTCAGAAAACCAAAGGAGGCAAAAGAGAGTGTTTGGAGCACCGCCCCTGCCAGGGCCATGATCCGGATATCATATTGATTGATCAGACGGCCGGCCGTGGGAAGCCATAAGACCATAACGACAGAAGTTATGCTCAAATAGATGGAGAGACTTCCGATTCCCACGCCGATTTCCTTTGAGACCGGAGACAGGAAAAGTCCGGATGTCATATTGATGCCGCCGCCCGCAAAGCCCCTGATCAAAATGACGGCTGCCAGTATAAACCATGCATAGTGTAATCTTGATTTTCTCATGTTAAATCCATCCTTTTTGATATCTAGTATCTTCCGCGACTGTATTTTTATACGTGACATAAGACAGAGTCTGACTTATTGAGAATTATTCTGCTGTTTGAATCTTGAGGACTCCATGATCGTTTGATAAACTGTTATTGGTTAGGAAATGCTAACTCAAAGTAAATAAATCATGACATTTTCCACACGATAGAAAGGATACAGAATGGATTATTTAGAGATAGAGAAAGTTATCGGAAGAGAAATTATTGATTCCAGAGGAAATCCTACGGTAGAAGCCGAGGTATATCTGGCCGGCGGCGTGATAGGACGCGGGACAGCACCAAGCGGAGCTTCCACAGGTGAATTTGAAGCTCTTGAATTAAGGGATGGAGATAAGGGACGTTTTGGAGGAAAGGGAGTAACCAAAGCGGTCCATAACATTAATACAGAGATCAACGAAATATTAAGCGGGATGGATGCTTCTGATATTTATGCTGTTGACAGGGCAATGATCGATGCAGACGGAACCAAAGACAAATCAAAGTTTGGTGCTAATGCGGTTCTCGCAGTATCCATCGCATGTGCAAAGGCAGCGGCAGAGGCTCTGGAAGTTCCTCTGTACCGGTTTTTGGGAGGCCTGAATGCAAACCGTCTTCCGGTGCCGATGATGAATATTTTAAATGGAGGCGCCCATGCGGCAAACACAGTCGATGTTCAGGAATTCATGATTATGCCGGCAGGGGCAGAAAGTTTCCGTGAGGCTCTGCGCCAGTGTACGGAAGTGTTCCACGCGCTGGCCGTTCTGCTGAAATCTAAAGGACTGGCGACTTCCGTAGGTGATGAAGGCGGCTTTGCACCTGATCTTGCCAGCGATGAAGAAGCAGTCGAATATATTTTGGAAGCCATTAAGCTGGCAGGATATGAGCCGGGCAGTGATTTTGTACTGGCAATGGATGCGGCTTCCAGCGAATGGAAAGGAGAGAAAACGGGAGAGTATATCCTTCCCAAAGGTAAGAGAAAGTTTGCATCAGAAGAACTGGCTGCCCACTGGAAGTTTCTTTGCGAAAAATATCCGATCGTCTCCATCGAGGACGGTTTGGATGAAGAAGACTGGGAAGGCTGGAAATACATGACCAGAGAACTGGGAGATAAGATTCAGCTGGTAGGAGACGATCTGTTTGTAACAAATACGGAGCGTCTGGAAAAGGGGATCAAAGAAAGATGCGGAAATTCTATCTTGATTAAGCTAAACCAGATCGGGACAATATCCGAGACGCTGGAGGCTGTTAAAATGGCACACAAGGCAGGATATACCGCCGTAGTATCCCACCGCTCGGGTGAGACGGAAGACACGACCATCGCAGACCTTTCGGTGGCACTAAATACCGGACAGATCAAGACCGGTGCGCCGAGCAGAAGTGAAAGGGTGGCAAAATATAACCAGCTGCTGAGGATCGAAGAAGAGCTGGGAGACAGTGCTGTCTATCCTGGTTTCAATACATTTTAAATTAAGCGGTATCATGGAAAGTAGAAAGAACATGCCTTTGAAGGTGATTTCTTTCTGCTTTTTTGTGCATAAAACCTTGTTTTTTGGGAAAGTTTAAGCAGTAAGAACAGAACCTGGAATAAAACAAACAAAATTAAGGAGGACAATATAATGTCATTAATAGGTCAGGAAGTAACAGATTTTAAAGTACAGTCTTATCAGGGAAACGAATTTAAAGAGGTAACAAAAGAAGATATTCTTGGAAAATGGTCCGTTTTCTTTTTCTACCCGGCGGATTTTACATTTGTATGCCCGACTGAATTGGAAGACTTAGCGAATAAATATGAAGACTTTAAAAAAGCGGGATGTGAGATCTATTCTGTGTCATGTGATACACACTTTGTGCACAAGGCATGGCATGATGTGTCTAAGACAATTCAGAAGATCCAGTATCCGATGCTGGCAGACCCGACCGGAGTGCTCGCAAGAGACTTTGATGTGATGATCGAAGAAAACGGACTGGCAGAGAGGGGAAGCTTCATTGTGAATCCAGAAGGCAAGATCGTGGCTTATGAAGTCATTGCCGGAAATGTTGGAAGAAATGCGGAAGAGCTTTTCCGAAGAGTACAGGCATCTCAGTTCGTAGCTGAACACGGAGATGAGGTTTGTCCTGCAAAATGGCAGCCGGGTGCGGAAACTTTGAAACCGAGTCTTGATCTGGTAGGTTTGATTTAGGCGCAAATGTAAATGGAAGGTGATACGTTGAACGGAATTGATATGGAAAAACTCTATGACGGCATCATTATAGGCGGAGGCCCGGCAGGGCTTTCCGCCGCCATTTATCTCGCAAGGGCAAAATACCGTGTGCTGGTCATAGAAAAAGAAAAGATGGGCGGTCAGATCACGATCACGTCGGAGGTCGTCAATTATCCGGGGGTTCCTGAAACTGACGGTAAAAGGCTCACAGAAAATATGAGACAGCAGGCCGAGTTTTTCGGTGCGGAATTTATAATGGCGGAAGTCAAAGAGCTGAATCCGGATGGAGACGTCAAAAAGGTTGTCACAGACAAGGGGATCTTTGAGACCCTGGGGATCGTGCTGGCCACCGGTGCCAGTCCCAGAAAGATCGGGTTTGAGGGAGAGATCAAATACCAGGGACGGGGTGTTGCTTACTGCGCCACCTGTGACGGAGAATTTTTTACGGGGCTGGATGTGTTTGTCTTAGGCGGAGGCTTTGCCGCGGCGGAAGAGTCTGTATTCCTTACAAAGTACGCAAATAAAGTCACGGTCATCGTCAGGGAAGAGGACTTTACCTGTGCGGCAGCCGTAGCAGACCAGGTCAAAAACCATCCTGGGATCGAAGTACACTATCAGACCGAGATCGTAGAGGCAGGAGGCGAAAGCACCCTTCAGTATGCCGTGTTTCGAAACAATGAGACCGGGGAAACATGGAGATATGAGCCGCCGGCAGGAAAAAGTTTCGGCATTTTTGTCTTTGCCGGATATGCACCGGCTACGGGGCTTTTTAAAGACTTCCTGGAACTGAATGAAGACGGTTATCTGGTGACGGATATGAACCAGAAAACAAGCAAAGACGGTATCTATGGCGCCGGGGATATCTGCGTGAAAAACTTGAGGCAGGTAGTGACTGCCGTCTCTGACGGGGCAGTGGCCGCCACTTCACTGGAAAAATATTTATCCGGGATGTACGAAAAACTGAAGCTTCCCGAACGTGAGATATCCACACCGGAAAGAAGGAAGCCGACGGATGTGCCGAAGGAGGAACCTGCGGAAACCGGCGGATTTTTGACAGAAGAAATGAAACAGCAGCTGACGCCGGTATTTGAGAGGCTTGAGAAAGACGTAGTGCTGAAATTTTACACGGATGACAGTCCGATTTCACGGGAAGTGGAAGAGTTTGCCGGAGAGATGAAAGACCTGTCGCCTCATATCCGCTGTGAAGTGAATCCGGAAGGAGCCGAGAAGATCGAACTCCCTGCAATCTGTATCTGCAGTGGCGACGGAACGTATCTGGGCACTGCATTCCACGGAGTTCCGGGAGGACATGAATTCAATTCTTTCATCATAGCGATTTATAATGCCGCCGGTCCAGGACAGGACATCGATGAGGGACTGCTGGACCGTATTCGGAACATCCGCAGAAAGATCAGGATTCAGACTGTCGTATCCCTGTCCTGTACGATGTGCCCGGAACTGGTCATGGCTGTACAGAGGATTGCACTGGAAAATCCTGATGTCGAGGCAGATATTTATGACATGGCATATTTCCCTTATTTGAAAGACAAGTATCAGATCATGAGCGTGCCGTGCATGATCGTGAACGAAAAAGATGTGTATTTCGGAAAGAAAAGCATAGAAGAAATCCTTGGATTCCTGGAGAAATAAGGAAAATACAAAGAGAAGGCAAAATGTGCAAAAAAATAGAGATGCCAAGTTGTATTGACATCTCTGTTATTTTACGTGTTTTTTTATGGCTTCAAAGCTCTCTTTGCTGATGACATGCTCGATCCGGCATGCATCTTCTGCCGCGGTATCTTTGTCAACTCCCAGCGCGGTAAGCCAGGATGAGAGAAGCTTGTGCCGCTCATAGATCATCTCCGCAATCTCCTTTCCGGAGTCTGTGAGATAAATGTATCCTTCCGGCGAAACGGTAATATGTCCGTTCAGGCGGAGCTTTTTCATGGCTACGCTGACACTGGACTTTTTAAACCCTAACTCTGTTGCTACATCCACAGACCGGACAACAGGGCGGGATTTGCTCAAGACTAAGATCGTTTCTAAATAATTTTCAGCAGATTCATTTAAACTCATGAATTTACCTCATTTCTAATGATATATAATTTTTATGTAAAGCATTACAAAGTATATCATATCTCATAATATACTTCAAACATTTGGCTTATTGATAAAATGAATCAACAAGAGATATTGACTGATAACATATGTTAGAATATACTAATTACTGAACAGAAATGATAATCAATACCAATTAAGAAAGAAGGAGTCATGATGCCTTTAACAATGGTAAGAGAAGGGGAAGAAAATATCATCTGTAAAGTCGGCGGCAGGGGAGAAACGAAAAGATTTCTTGAAAACCTTGGATTTACTGTTGGCGGGATGGTTACTGTCGTATCTGTCATCGGCGGAAATGTCATTGTAAATGTCAAAGATTCCAGAGTGGCGATCGGCAGAGATATGGCAAATAAGATTATGGTGAACTAAAAAGGAGAGAAAATGAAGACATTAAAAGAAGTAGCCTGCGGAGAAACTGCAAAGGTTAAGAAGCTGAATGGAGAAGGACCTGTAAAACGCCGTATCATGGATATGGGAATCACAAAAGGAGTGGATGTGTTTGTAAGGAAGGTAGCGCCTCTGGGCGATCCGGTGGAAATTACAGTGCGGGGATATGAACTATCTGTGAGAAAAGCGGATGCGGAAATGATTTTAGTAGAATAGCTTTTTCTTTTTTTGTATAAGAGTTAGTCGAAACTAATATAAATAAGTATAAACAAACAAGAGTGTATGAAAAGAAAAGAGGTAAATGCAGAATGTCAATTAAGATTGCTTTAGCTGGAAACCCTAACAGCGGTAAAACAACGTTGTTTAACGCTTTGACGGGATCCAATCAATTTGTGGGCAACTGGCCCGGTGTCACGGTGGAAAAGAAGGAAGGAAAGCTGAAGGGGTACAAGGATGTCACCATTATGGATCTTCCGGGAATCTATTCCCTTTCACCGTATACATTGGAAGAAGTTGTTGCCAGAAACTATCTGATCGGGGAACGGCCGGATGCTATTTTAAACATCGTAGACGGTACAAATATCGAGAGAAACCTTTATTTGTCCACGCAGCTGATGGAGCTTGGGATTCCGGTCATCATGGCAGTCAACATGATGGATGTCTTAGAAAAGAGCGGAGACCAGATCCATATCAAACAGCTGAGTGAAAAGCTTGGATGTGAAGTGACAGAGATTTCTGCACTGAAAGGAACGGGGATCAAAAAAGCGGCTGAGAAAGCGGTGGCTCTTGCAAATGACAGAAAAGCAGCACCGCCGGTACATACGTTTGACCCTCAGGTAGAAGAAGTTCTGAATTCCATAGAATCAAAGCTGGGCAGTGAAGTCCCGGCAGAACAGAAGCGCTTCTTTGCCATCAAGATGCTGGAGAAAGACGATAAGATTCAGGAACAGATGAAACTGGTTCCGGATGTTTCTGATGAAATCAAGAAGATTGAAGAGATCATGGATGATGATACAGAAAGCATTATCACCAATGAACGTTATACCTATATTTCTTCCATCATTGAACAGTGTTTTACGAGAAACCGAAAAGAAACGATGACGACATCTGACAAGATCGACCGTATTGTCACAAACAGATTTCTGGCACTTCCGATCTTTGCGGCGGTAATGTTTGTTGTCTATTATGTCTCTGTCAGCACGATAGGAACATGGGCGACAGACTGGGCAAACGACGGAGTGTTCGGCGACGGATGGAGCCTTTTCGGACTCAGCGTGCCGAGTATCCCTTCCGTAATTGAAGCCGGACTGAATGCAGTCGGATGTGCCGGATGGCTGCAGGGACTGATCCTCGACGGTATGGTTGCCGGTGTAGGTGCGGTATTAGGGTTCGTGCCGCAGATGCTGGTGCTGTTTATTTTCCTTGCGTTCCTGGAGTCCTGCGGATATATGGCAAGAGTAGCGTTTATTATGGACCGGATTTTCCGCAAGTTCGGACTTTCCGGGAAATCCTTCATACCGATGCTGATCGGAAGCGGGTGCGGTGTGCCGGGTATCATGGCATCCCGGACGATAGAGAATGACCGGGACCGTAAAATGACGATCATGACAACGACATTCATTCCGTGCGGGGCAAAGCTGCCGATCATCGCGCTGATCGCAGGAGCCCTGTTCCACGGTGCATGGTGGGTGGCACCGAGTGCTTATTTTGTGGGAATCGCAGCCATTATCTGCTCTGGAATTATTTTGAAGAAAACAAAGATGTTTGCAGGAGATCCGGCGCCGTTTGTCATGGAACTTCCCGCATATCATATGCCGACGGTTTCCAATGTACTGAGAAGTATGTGGGAGCGCGGATGGTCTTTCATTAAAAAAGCGGGAACCATTATCCTTCTGTCAACCATTTTTGTGTGGTTTACAACTTACTTCGGATGGGTCGACGGACAGTTCAGAATGCTGACCGACATGGAACTTGACCACAGTATTCTTGCCGCCATCGGAAACGGCGTCGCATGGATTTTTGCACCGCTTGGCTGGGGCAACTGGAAATCAGCTGTAGCTGCGATCACCGGATTGGTGGCGAAAGAAAATGTCGTAGGTACCTTTGGGATTTTGTTTGGTTTTGCGGAAGTGGCAGAAGACGGTGCTGAGATTTGGGGAACCCTTGCCGGAAGCATGACTGCGGCGGCAGCATATTCCTTCCTCGTATTTAATCTGCTGTGTGCACCATGCTTTGCAGCAATGGGAGCTATTAAGAGAGAAATGAACAACAAAAAATGGTTCTGGTTTGCCGTCGGATATCAGACAGGGCTTGCATATGTGGTTTCCCTCTGTGTATACCAGATCGGAACATTAATCACCACAGGAACTTTTGGGATTGGTACAGCCGTTGCTTTTCTGTTGATAATTGGTTTTATCTATCTGCTGGTGAGGCCGTACAGGGAAAGCAAGAAGTTAAAGGTTGATTTGAAAGAGGTAACAGGAACAAGATAATATTGGAAATAGAGAGGTCTGCACCTGGTGTGCAGACCTGCATGATAAAGGAGGTTTCTATGGGAACAATAGCAGTAGGTTTGGCTGTCCTTGGTATTGTCAGTTTGATCGTCAGAAGCATGGTAAAGGATAAGAGACAGGGAAAGTCGATCCAGTGCGGGAATGACTGCAAACATTGCGGCGGGCACTGCGGTCATTGAGAAATGGAGAGTTGTCTCAGCTGACTACATTGAGGCTGGCTGATAATGATTGGATTTCCCAACCACAAATATTTAAATAGAATGGCAGAACCGCAGAAAATGGTGGTTTACAGGCGATTTGAAAGAAAAAACAGAAAATATGAAGGTGGTTGGGAAAAAACAAAGGAAACGTTGATTTTATCAGGGAAACTGGCTATAATAAAAAATAGAAATGGCTTAAAAACGAGGGATAAACATCAACAAGCGTTGTATTGAAATTTCGGGGCGTAAATGGGGAGTTGTACCCCTGCAAGCCCGATAAACATCAACAAGCGTTGTATTGAAATACGCGATGAAGTTCGCACTGAATGGGATCTGGAACCGATAAACATCAACAAGAGTTGTATTGAAATTGGGTAGTGTGCTGGTCTATGGCAGCAAAGTTCTCAGATAAACAGTAACAAAAGTTGTATTGTATAAAGATCTTCTTTCTATGTCCAGGAGACAGAAATTATAATTTCTGCCTTCTATTTTTTTGCCTTCTGTCTGCTGAACCACACCAGTCCACAAGCTGCCGTTTTTATGTTATGATAAAAGAGCAAAACACAAAGGAGGAGCTATGAGATTTGGTTACGATATCCCGGATTCTTTTTGGAGCCTGTTCCGTTCTGTAAACCGGGATCATTACATAGAAGCGCTGCTGAAAATCAGTGAAGAATATGAATATAACAACTACTTTCTGAGCCGGGAGGTCTGTATTCAGGTCCTGAGCGACTGGAATGCGGACAAGCGCATCTGGCTCCAGCGGGAAGAGTTTGAATCAGAACTGGATGTACTGGAGACTCCCCCAAACCGGATACTAAACTGGCTGATTAAGACCGGCTGGCTGAAAAAACTGGATGACTTTTCTACGCTGACATCCAACATTGTCATTCCCGATTACGCGGCCGTTTTTCTCGATGCTTTTGAACAGCTCGTGAATCCGCAGATGGAAGATACGGAGATTTATATCCAAAATGTCTATGCGACACTGTTCTCCTTTCAAAATGATAAACGGATCAACCTTGGGATGCTGAAAACAGCCCTGATCAATACGAAGAAACTGAACAAGGCACTTCAGGATCTGCTTCACAACATGGACAAATTTTTCGGACGCCTGCTGAAACAGCAGTCTTACGGCGATGTTCTGGCGGAACATTTAGAAGGATATGTGGAAGAGATCGTCAAGAAAAAGTACCATATGTTAAAGACCAACGATAATTTCTATCTCTACAAAATGGATATTAAGAAATGTCTTCAGGAAATGCGGGAAGACGCGGAGTGGATCGAGAGAGTCCGGGCCAAGGCAAAAGCTGAGGGCAGGGATGAAAAGGAAGATGTGCTTGACATTCTGGATGCCATCGAGAGAGGTTTTGACGACATTGAGCACCGGATCGCCAACATGGACAAAGAACATTCCAAATATGTGCGCGCCACAGTCACAAGACTCAACTACATGCTCAGCGGCGAGGCAGATATGAAAGGAATGGTGGTCAGTCTTTTAAAGCACTTGGAAATCGACGAAAAGAGGGAAGAACGGCTTTCTCAGGTGGCGGAAAAAATGAACCTGTCACGTCTAGAAGTCCTGTCTGAAAAATCTTTTTACAGAAGAAAGAAAAGGAGAGATTTCATCAGCCGGTTAGAGCCGGATGAAGATGTGCGGGAACTTACCAGGGAAGAAGTATTGAGACTCAATAAGATCCATACACGTTACAGTAAAAAAGAAATCGAGGAGTTTCTGGAAAGCCATATGGAAGACGGATCCATGGAAATGAGAGATGTCAATATCGGCGACGATGAGTCGTTTGAAAAGCTGATCCTGGCCTATGACTACTGTACCAGGAAAAACAGCCGGTATCAGGTGATCGAGAGGGAAAATAAGATGCTGGAAAATGGAAAATACCGTTATCCGGATCTGTTGTTTGTGAGGAGAAAGTCATGATTGAATACTATGAACAGCTGAGCGATGAGGAGAAGGATGATGTAAAGCGTGTCATCCAGATTTTGTTCCGGCAGACCTTTGTGCTGGAACGGAAATACGAAAAGAGGACCGGAAGATTTGCTTTCCAGAAGGATTACAGGATCTTAAATCAGCACCTGGAATTTTTAAGGGAGTATTTTTCGATTGCCGGGCTGGAACTTCGGGATAACAGTCATATGGGAGTTTTTTATATCCAGGGGGAGACCGTCCTGGGAGAAAAGCTGCCCAGACTGGCTACTATTTATCTGCTGATCTTAAAGCTGATCTACGATGAGCAGATGGAAACAGCGTCTGCAAGCAGCTATGTGTATACGTCGCTGGGAGAAATCAATGAAAAGATCGGAGATTTTGCCTTGCTTAAGAACCTGTCTTCTGCGACAGAGATGAGAAAGACCATTTCTCTGCTCAAAAAATACCAGATCATCGAGCCGATGGACGTACTCGAAGACCTTAATGAGGAGAGCTGCATGGTGGTGTATCCGTGTATCAACGCGGTTCTTCTCGGTGCTGATGTACAGAAATTGATAGAAACATTTACGGAGGAGGACGAACGTGGAGAAGAAGACGGAGAGCAAACAGGCATTCAAAGCACTATCGAAGATCTGTCTGAATAACTGGCATTATATTGAACGGAAAGTGCTTTCTTTCAGTGAAGGGATCAATTTCTTTACCGGACATTCCGGCAGCGGAAAATCTACGGTCATCGACGCCCTTCAGATCGTTCTGTACGCCAACACGGACGGAAGGGGATTTTTCAACAAGGCGGCGGCCGATGACTCGGACCGGAGCCTGATCGAATATTTGAGAGGCATGATTTCGGTGGGAGACAATAATGAGGGAAAATATATCAGAAACCGAAATTTTTCTACAACGATCGTGCTGGAACTTGAGCAGACGGTTACCGGAGCAAAGGAGTGTGTCGGAGTCGTTTTTGACGTGGAGACTGCCACCAATGAGATTTCCAGGCTGTTTTTCTGGCATAAAGGAGGAATCCTTGAAAACCGCTACCGAAAAGAAGACCGTGCCATGGCAACAACAGAGGTGAGAGATTACATAAAGGAACATTTTCCGAAAGAAGAATTTTATTTCGGTTCCAGCAATGAGAGGTTTCGGAGGCAGCTCTACGACATCTATCTGGGAGGACTGGACGCGGAGAAATTTCCGAGACTTTTCAAGCGGGCGATCCCGTTTAAAATGAACATTAAGCTGGAAGATTTTGTGCGGGAATACATCTGTATGGAACAGGATATCCAGATCGAAGATATGCAGGAAAGTGTTCTTCAGTACGGCAGGATGCGCAGGAAGATCGAAGATACGCTGAAGGAGATCGGCAGTTTAAAGCAGATAGGAACCGGTTACGACCGGTTTTCCAGGGCAGAGCAGGAGGTTCGGGTCTGTCAGTACCGGATGGAAAAGCTCGTAATGCTCCTGCTGAAAGAACAGATCAGAGACCTGCACGAAAAAATAGAGAAGGCAGGGGAAGATAAGAAGACCCAGGAGAAGAACAGAAAGGAACTGTCTGGCCAGCTTGCAGATCTCGCAGAGGAATATGACCGTCTGGTAAAGCAGATCGCAAACAGCGGCTACGAGAATTTAAAAACAGAACTGCAGGGTGTCAATGAACTCTTGGATCAGCTGCAAAAAAGCAGGGCCGCATGGCAGCAGACGTCCACAGGGCTGAGCCGGTGGGCAGAACTGGACGTGACACCGAATCAGACCATATGGGATATTGAAAGCTTTTCCAAGGGAGATATCAGTCTCGGAGAACTGCGCAGACTCCGGCACAGTTTAAAGGAAATCCGGGAAGAAGTGGAAAACGACCGGCAGGATGCGGCCTCAGAACTGAGAAGGCTCAAGAAGCGGGAAAAGGAAATCGACGGGGAGCTGAAAGAACTGAAAAAAGGGAATAAGGCTTATCCCAGAGAACTGGAAAATGCCCGGTATGAGCTTCAGAACCGTTTGAGTTCTAAGTTCCAAGCAGCGGTAAAGGTACATATTCTCTCAGATCTTCTGGACATGAAGTCGGAGACATGGCATAAAGCCGTGGAAGGGTATTTAGGATCAAATAAACTTTCGCTGGTCGTGGAGCCGGATTATGCCAAGGCGGCTATGGAGATCTATCGGGAAATGGATGAAAAGCAGTTTTTCAGAGCCTCCATTTTAGACACAGAAAAGATCCTGAAAGAAAAGCCGTCCGTCATGGATCACGCACTGGCAGAGGAAGTGATTGCCAAGGAGCCGTATGTCAGAAGTTTCGTGGACCTGCTTCTCGGAAGGGTGATCAAATGCCAAACCATTGAAGAACTGAGGAATCAGAGGACCGGAGTGACTCCTGACTGTCTGCTCTACAAGAATTTTCAGCTGAAACGGCTGAATCCGGCGGATTATACGAAGCGTTCCTATATCGGTGAGAGCAGTGTGAAACAGAGAATCAGAGATCTGAAGGAAGAGTTCAAACAGCTTTCGGCCAAAAAAGAACCGTTTGCCAGGATGCTGGCAGAAGCGGAAGATATTTTGAGACTGGAAGCTCTGGGGCGTTCTGAGGAAGAATATATAGAACAGCAGGAAGCCTTAAAGAAAATAAAAGAGAAAACGGCGCTTAAAAGAGATCTTCAGGATCAGATGATGAAGATGAAGGAAGAATCCATCGGTGAACTGGAAGAAAGACAGAGAGAGAATAAGAGGCTTCAGGCACAGAAACAGGAACTGTTAAATGAAGTTTCAAGAGCCGTCTGGAACAGGGAAAAACAGATCGAGGACTGGCAGAGGCTCTATGTTTCCGCAAACAGTGAGCTGACGGAACAGGAGAGAAGTTTTTGTCACAGCGAAGAACTGGAAAAAGCCTTTGATGACTATATGCAGGGGCGGATGCCGTCAAATCTTGAAAGCCTTAAAAACGGGACATTCAGGAAGATCAAACAGGCGGAGAACAGCAGGGAAGAAGCTTACAGATCACTTGTAGAACTGCGCTCCGAATATTTGAGGGAGTATCCGAACCGGACCTTCTCGCCGGCCATTGAGACCAATGAGCCATATGAAGAGCTGCTGCAGAAGCTTGAATGTGACCATCTTGCGGATTATCAGGAGAGGGCAAGAGAACAGGCAAGGTCAGCGGCCGAGCATTTTAAGGACGATTTTATATCCAAGATCAGGTATGCCATATTGGAAGCATATCAGAGAAGGGACGAATTAAACCGGATCATCAGCCGGCTGGACTTCGGAAAAGATAAGTATCAGTTCCGCATCACGAAAAACAAGGGCCCTGATGGTGTTTACTATCCGATGTTTATGGATGAATCGCTTCAGATCGATCCGTCCACTCTGGATGCATCCATGGATCACCAGATGAATCTGTTTTCCATGGAGCATGAAAACCGCTACGGAGAGGTCATGAGTGACCTGATCGATATTTTCATACCTCCGGAGAATGCATCCCCGGAAGAACTGGAAGAGGCCAAGCGGAACATGGAAAAATACGCGGATTACAGGACCTATCTGTCTTTCGATATGGAACAGATCGTGGAGGGGGAAGAAAAGCTGACCATCGGTCTTGGCAGGATGATCAAGAAAAATTCGGGAGGGGAAGGGCAGAATCCCCTCTATGTAGCCCTTTTGGCGAGCTTTGCCCAGGCCTACCGGATCAATCTGTCGCCAAAGTTAAGGAGAAGCCCTACGATCCGGCTGGTTGTCCTTGACGAAGCCTTTTCCAAGATGGATGCGGAGAAGGTAGCCAGCTGTATTGAACTGATCCGTGGACTCGGATTCCAGGCTATCATAAGCGCCACCAATGATAAGATACAGAATTATTTGGAAAACGTAGACAAGACCTTTGTCTATGCCAATCCGAATAAAAAAAGTATTTCTATACAGGAGTTTGAAAAACGGGAATTTGATCATCTGATGGAGGAAGCAGAGGATGAAGAAGGAACTGCTTAAAATGATCATCGAAAAGACTGAGAAGTCTGCATCGGACTGGAAGAAGGGAGCGGAAGGAAACCGTTCCTTTCTGGTTCACCAGGAACTATATGATCAGATCGGAAAAACAGAGTTTATAAATGCAGCCAGAGAACTTGAGTGTCAGGGCCTGTTGAAAATTGAGTGGGAAGCCGTAGGGGTGGATATACGAAGGATACGCTATTCTTTAAAGGATCTTGCGCTCATATATGAAATGTCCGGTATCCGGCCGAAGTTTCAGGTGATGGAAGAAAATATGGCGGATGTTGAAAACTTTCTTCATTCGGTCAAAGGACTGTGGATAAAAGATTATTTAAGGGACTGTATGAAACGGTTAGAGCAGGGCAAAATCCCGTCAGAATTTTCAAAACGGGAAGAGCTGTTTCGATGTCTTAAAGGGATCGATGGATTGAAGGAGCCGCTGTATAAAAGGGTTTTCAGCAAATATTGTCTGGGCGATTCCAAGCTTTTTGAGAAAAAACTGGAAAGCACTGTGCTGTCTATAGCCAGAAAATATCATACAGATATAGAGGAAGGTATGGATCATACGCAGGTCCTTTCCCAGCTTTTCATTGAAGAATATTCACAGGAGCTTGCGTTAAAAGGGCCGCTGCGAATTTCAGTGGACGGACAGGAAATAAATTTGGGACAATTTCGTTACGGCGCAGTCTTAAATTCACAGATGCTGGTCCATGCAAAACCCCAGTCGGGTCAAAACATAAAGAGAATCCTGACCATAGAAAATAAAGCAAACTATATGGCAGCGCCCTATGATGAAGAAGCCGTCATCATTTACAGCCATGGGTTTTTTACACCGAAAGAAAGGGAGTTTCTCATCAATCTGCGGGAGAGTCTTTGTGCAGAGACAGAATGCTTCCATTCTGGAGATTTGGATTACGGAGGTATCCTGATCTACCGGTATATCAAACAAAAAATATTTCCGGATCTCATGCCCTGTCAAATGGATGAGGAAATCTATCATAAATATGAAAAGTATGCGGTGGAAATGGAACCTGAGACTTTAAAAAAATTAAAAAAGTTGAGGATGGACGAAATTCCTGAACTAATGGAGATGAAAGAACTTTTGGTCAGAGAAGGAAAAGGTCTGGAACAGGAAAGTTTTTTACTGGCATCCGGTGAACCACAGGAAAATGCGGAACTTAGATGCCGGTAAATATAAGAAACCGATCTTAGCCCTTAGCCGGATATTCCGAAAATAAGAGAATAGAGACTTGCTTCTTTGAGTTCCTTTTCTATGGCTGCTTCCAGTTGTAATAGGCCTTCTTTGATATGGCACGGTTCATCGCAGAGAGGCGTTCTGGTACACTCATATCCTTCTTCAAAACAGGCATTGATGCCAAAGCCGCTGCCAAGACCCTGCATCAGCTGAAAGAGGCTTATGTCGTGCAGATCTGCCGTCAGGCGGCATCCGCCTTCTGCTCCTCTGGTGATGATGATCCATCCGGCTGTCTCCAGTTTTTTAATAATGCGGTAAGCAAACTGTTTCGGTGTCGCTTCCAGAGAGCATATTTCTTCTATTGAGCGTTTCTTTCCGTCGCTTAAAGCCCTTAAAATACGCAGGGCATAATCGGTTTCTCTTGAAATCAGCATGTGTCTCTCCCTCCTTATCTTAGTGAAAATATACCAAACTAAAAAATACCTGTCAATGGAACCCGGAAAATTCTTTCAGAGAAAAACCAGGCCCGCCAATATTAAGTGCGGACCTGGTTTCTTTGGGTTAGAACATTTTTACTGTTTCATGGATTCTATGAGACCGTCAGCTAATGTATCCATATCGGAACCGTTGTCTTCTGTCATAGAAGACATCAGTGTTACCTGCTCATCCAGGATATCCATCTCTCTCATATCATCAATAAATTCTCTCATCAGTGAACCGGATTTGCAGGCCCAGGAACCATTTTCAATGATGGCAAAAGTCCTTTTCTGGAGATTCAGTGCCTTCATATCCATCAGATAATTATGCATTAATGGATAGATGCCCAAATTATAAGTGACAGAAGCCAGAACGATGTGGCTTAAACGGAATGTCTCGGAGATCAGCTGGGATACATGGGTATTTGACACATCGTATAAGACTACATTTGTCATACCCTTTTCACACAGTTTTGCAGCCAGATTCTGTGCAGCGGCTTCGGTGTTGCCGTACATGGAAGCGTAGACGATCATCACGCCCTGTTCTTCCGGCTCATACCGGCTCCATTTATCATATTTATCAAGGAAATAGCCAAGGTCTGTGCGCCATACCGGACCATGCAGAGGACAGATCGTTTTGATATCTATGGTTCCTGCTTTCTTTAACAGGGATTGTACATGAGGACCATATTTGCCAACGATATTTGTATAATATCTTCTGGCATCATCAATCCAGTCTCTGTCAAAGTTTACTTCATCATTGAACAGTTTGCCGTCCAGGGCGCCGAAGGAACCAAATGCATCGGCGGCAAAAAGAGTGCCGTCCGTTATGTCAAAGGATACCATGGCTTCCGGCCAATGAACCATTGGAGCATAGACAAAGGTTACTTCATGTTTTCCGAAAGACTGTACGTCTCCTTCCTCAACCTCGATCATATGTCCGTCCACATCGAATCCAAACTGACGCATGAGCATAAAGGCCTTTTCTGTACTGATGATCTGTACTTCCGGGTGGCGCAGAAGCACTTCTTCAATAGAAGCCCCGTGGTCCGGTTCCATGTGGTTGATCACCATATAGTCCAAGGGTCTCCCGTCCAGAACATATTCGATATTCTCTAGGAACTGCCGTCCGATGGACCAGTCGACCGTGTCAAACAATACGGTTTTTTCATCCAGAAGCAGATAGGAGTTGTAGGAAACCCCTCTCGGAATCGGATGGATATTTTCAAACAGGGCCAGGCGGTGGTCATTGCCGCCAACCCAATATAAATCTTCGGTTACTTTTCTAACACAATGCATGGATCATACCTCCTTTTGATCAGTTGTCCAAATGCAGGAACGTTTAAACTTCAATAAACATATCTTTTGATTCGCCGCAGTCCGGACAGATCCATTCTTCCGGCAGCTTTTCAAACAGGGTTCCAGGATCAATCTCTCCCTCGGGATCTCCGTTCGCCGGATCATATTCATATCCGCATCCGTTGCAGACATAGCGTTTCCAGGTAGGAACAGTTTTCTTCGGTTTTGCACGTTTCATTTTTTTCATCGGAGGAGCCGGCTGTTTTGGTTCTCCATTGTCGAGGGCCTTGGTCAGCAGAGGAAGAATTTCTTCCACATCTCCGACGATGCCGTAATCCGCATTTTTAAAGATCGGAGCATTTGCATTGGTATTAACTGCTACAATGGTTGTGGCATCTTTGATTCCTTTTAAATGCTGTCCTGCCCCGGAAATGCCGCAGGCGATATACAGGTTTCCGTTAAATTTCTGTCCGGACATTCCCACATACCGGTTGATCGGAACATATTTTAAAGTTTCTGCTACCGGACGGGAAGAACCGATGGCAGCTCCTGCCTGAACGGCTAAATCTTCAATCAGTTTCATATTTTCTTTCGGACCGATGCCTTTTCCTGCGCTGACGACTCTGTCTGCTTTTGAAATCGGAGTGTCTAAGTCGATGCCGACCGTAAAATCATATCCGTCTTTTTTGAGGGCTTCTACAACAGCGTCCACTCGTTCTTCGGCGGAACCGTCTTTTAAGATCATTTTTTTGCGGACACCGGTCTCAGCACCTTTTTTTCTGGCTGGCTGATTTTTCGGCATCTTTCCAATGATATGAGAAGCGATGACGACTCTCTGGATTTCATTGGTGCCCTCATAGATGGTACAGATTTTTGCATCTCTGTAGGCACGTTCCACATCCATGCCTTTTAAGTAGCCGGTTCCACCAAAGATCTGAAGTGCATCGTTGACAACTTCCAGACAGATATCGGAAGTATACTGTTTTGCCATGGCAGATTCCAGACCGTATGGCTCATGATTTTCTTTCAGATCAGCGGCGCTGTACACGAGCAGGCGGGCAGTTCTCAATTTGGTTGCCATATCCGCAAGCTTAAATGCGATGGCCTGCTGCTGGCAGATCGGACGTCCGAACTGTTCTCTTTCTTTGGAGTATTCCAGAGCATTTTCATATGCACCCTGTGCAATGCCGAGGGCCTGGGCAGCGATGCCGATCCGTCCTCCATCCAATGTAGACATGGCGATCTTAAAGCCTTCTCCTTCTTTTCCGAGAAGATTTTCTTTCGGTACTTTTACGTCATTGAAGATCAGTTCGGCAGTGGAAGAAGAACGAATTCCCATTTTGTCATAATGGTCGCCGAAGGTAAAGCCTTCCCAGCCCTTTTCAACGATAAATGCGCTGATGCCATGAGTTCCGATATCCGGGGTAGTGACTGCAAATACGACATAAGTATCCGCCTTGTCGGCATTGGTGATAAAGATCTTGCCTCCGTTTAATACGTAATGGTCGCCTTCAAGGACCGCGGTGGTTTCAGTACCTCCCGCATCGCTGCCTGCATTTTGTTCCGTAAGGCCAAATGCACCGAGCTTTTCACCGGAAGCAAGAGGAACGAGATATTTTTGTTTTTGTTCTTCAGTTCCGAAAGCGAAAATCGGATAACTTCCGAGAGAGACGTGTGCAGATAAAATTACACCTGTGCCGCCGTCAACTCTGGAAAGTTCCTCTACAGCAATGGCATAGCTTAACACATCAGACCCTGCGCCTCCGTATTCTTTCGGGTAAGGCAGTCCCATCATGCCCATTTTGGCAAACTTTTCAATGGCTTCGGTCGGAAATTCATTTTCTTTGTCCAAGAGGAAGGTGAGTGGTTTTACTTCGGTTTCTGCAAATTCCCTGACTTTCGCACGCAGGGCTTCATGAGCTTCGGTTGTTTGAAATAACATATAGAGCCTCCTTTGATTTAAATTTTTGTGAGGAAAACACCGTAATGAATGCCTTGCTGAAAGGCTCTTTAAAGAGTGTGATCTCACGATAAGGTATTTAGAATACTATGATTGAAATGTGAAAAATATAAACTTGATAAAATTAGTAAAGTATAAGTTGTTTCCAGTATATACCTGAGATTGGCAGAAGTAAATAGGGTTGGGATAAACTTGATTAAGTTTGTGAAGTATAACGAAAAAAAGAGAAAATAACTGTGAGTATTGCCGGTGACATTTTCTGCATGATTTCCGTTCGGCTCTTAGAATGCCTCACTCCAATCATGCAGAAAATTTCATAGGTGAAAAATATAAAAGAATGGAAAGGTGGTTTTTTTAATGGGAAAGCTTGCGTTGGTTAGAATTGATAACCGTATGATTCACGGCCAGGTGGCCAGCGGGTGGATTGGGAAGTGTAATGCAGGAAAGATTGTGGTGATTGATACTGCCACAGCGGAAAATGAGATGATGAGGGATATTCTCTCGCTGGCGGTGCCGCCGGGAATTGAATTTTCGGTTTATACAAATGAGGAGGGAACCGCAGCCTACAAGAACGATCAGTTTGGGCCGGAAAGTGTCATGCTGATCTTTAAAAGTATCCAGACCGCTTACGACTGTTATAAGGAAGGAATAGACTTTGAGGAACTCCAGATTGGAGGGACAGGAGTGCGAAAGGATGCAAAGGTACTGGAAGGACCTATTACGGTTACAGAGAATGAAGTGAGAATGTTGGACGAGCTGAAAGCGGATGGAGTTGAGGTTTATCTTCAGCAGACAGTGCAGAGTAAGAGCACAAAATGGAGTTGAGATCTGCCGGAACAGATGGACGGAGGGAAGCTTGAGCCTTCCCTCAGTCATTTGAAATATGAAGCTTGATCTTATATTTATTAAACTGTTTAATCTGGTTTTCGGATATGTTCTGATCTGTGATGACGGCTGTTGCCTCATCCAGTTCGGCATAATTTACATAAGACGGATGATCGATTTTTGAGGAATCCAGAAGCACGTAGGACTCCTGTGACAGGGTCAGGGCTGTCCTGGATAATCTGGACGTATTGATATTATCACTGGAAAATCCGTGTTCAAAGGTCATGCCGTCTGCTCCGAGAAAAGACTTGGAAAAATGAAACTGGGAAAGGAAACTGACACCTAATGTGCCGGCCATGCTCTTTCTCTCATCAAACAGCATACCGCCTACCAGGATGACATTGCAGTAAGGGTTCAGGATCTCAAGATTGATGAGAGAGTTGGTGACGATATTTAAGCTGCTTGAAAGAGTGTGATTCTGGAAGCGTGTTATGAGGGACTGAGCCATATAAGCAGTCGTCGTACCGCAGTCTATATAAATAAAATCAGAATCCTGAATTAAGCCGGCAGCATAAGCTCCGATCATCTCTTTTTCCTTTTTCATCTTCTGTTTGATGATGTCGTAGTGATAGTAGTTATCCGGTTTGGCCAGGATGATACCTCCGTATGTCCGCACGACTTTTCTCTGCTCTTCAAGGCTGGTGAAAATGCGGCGGATGGTTGATTCGGACAGATGAAATAATTCGATGGCGTCACGGGTCAGTAACTTTTCATTAGAACCCAGATATTCCAGAATAGTTGACTCTATTTTCTTTTTCCGCTCTTTTGACATGAGAAACCTCCTTGACGACTTAAAATTTCATTTCATTCAGTATAGCATGACCTAAAACAAATGGCAATATCAGCCAAAATAGTGAAGGAACTATTCAAATTACACTGGAGCATTTTGGCTCAGAAAGGAAGAAAGCGTTATGACAGAGAAAGAACAGAAGTTTATAGACAGGATCAGCCTGGCCGTACAGCTGGCGAATGAAGATGAGGAGGGAAAGAAGCTGGCTGACCGGCTCCTGGACGGAAAAATCATTGTCAGGATAACCGACGGAATCACAATGAATATTCTGATCAAAGATCATCAACTGCAGTTTGTGGATTCTTCGGACCATCCGAGGGCTGTCTATGAATATGGTGACATTGATTCCGCCTTAAAACTTTTAGATAAGAAACTGAGTACTTATTCGGCGACAGTCCATAAACAGCTGAAACTGATGGGTCTGTCTACATTAAATGATGCATTTGATAAAATTTTGAATCTGGCATACGAACATGCAAACGGATTGAGGTAGAAGGGGGTTCTGAGTATGAAAGCATACAGCTATGACAAAAGTTTTGAGTTATATGACCGGGCTAATGAGGTTGTGCCCTGCGGACTGTACGGACACTTGGGTGTCGGCAGAGCGAGGCTGAATCCCATGGGATGTTACCCTCTGTTTTCAGAGCGGGCAGAGGGAACTTATATCTGGGATGTGGACGGGAACCGTTTTATTGACTATGCATGTGCTTACGGACCGAATGCCCTGGGATATCAGGATCCGGATGTGGATGCTGCGGCGATGAGACAGAGGGAAAAAGGAAACTGTACCACGGTTGTCTCCCCGGTTATGATCGAGTGTGCAGAAAAACTGGTGGAGACGATTAACTGTGCGGACTGGGCTTTTTTCGCAAAGAACGGGGGAGATGTGACGACCCTGGCTGTCATGACAGCCCGCCATGCCACCGGACGCAAAAAGATTATTATGATGGAACACGGATATCACGGCGTGTATCAGTGGTGTCAGAAAGCAGGGACACCAGGGGTACTGGATGAAGAGATCTGCAATAATCTATATGTACCTTTTAATGACTTTGAGGCTATCAAAAAGATGGTGGACGATCACCCGGGAGAGATCGCAGGAATCCTTTCTATGCCTTATGATCATATTTCACATTATGACAATGTACTGCCGGACGAGGACTATTGGCCGAAAGTAAGAAAACTCTGTGATGAGAAAGGAATCGTGCTGATCATTGACGATGTGCGGGCAGGATTCCGCATGGACCTTGCAGGGTCCGATCATTATTTTGGAATCAAAGCGGATCTGCTGACACTGGGAAAAGCCATTGCCAACGGCTGGAACATGGCGGCACTGGTCGGACGAAAAGAGATGAGAGAGGCAGTGGAAGACATGAACTATACGGGAAGCTACTGGCTGTCCGCAGTTCCGCTCGCCGCCTCTGTTGCAGCAATCACGAAGATGAAGGAGATCAACGCTGTCGGGATCATGCAGAAGACAGGAGAAAAGCTGACGAGGGGCCTTAAGCAGACCGCGGACGCAAATGGAGTAAAATTAAGTACTACCGGGCTTCCGTCTCTGTTTAAGATCATTTTGAAGGACCCCGACGAGTCCCTGATCCCACATCAGGTTTGGGTTGGAGAGATGGTGAGAAGGGGTGTCTATATCTCTCATTTTCATAATATGTTTACCAATACGGTTATGACGGACGAGGATTTGCAGTATACTTTTGACGTGGCGGATGAAGCATTTAAAATTGTTACAAAAAAATATCCTGAGATATTAATATAAAGACATCTGTGATTGAACATACGAATCAATGATGAAAAAAACCGGTACTTGCTCACCGGTTTTTTTGTTTGTATAAATGGAAGTATTTTCTAAAAAGAGAAGTTTCCAGACTTGGCGAGTGAAAAAGTCAGAAGAATTAAACAAAAAAAGCACGAAAAAAGGTTAAAAAATTAACATAGTTACCAGTGGCTGTATACAATCACTTGATTTATTTGTATAAAATACTGTACAATTATATCTGTCATTTTTTTAACGAATTTTTAGAACAAATGTAAAAGTTTATGTTTCAAAAAAGTCTACTTCGACATTTGTTCAACGAAATTGCATTGATAAAGATTTAAGATTTTGATAGAGTTATTGCATGATAATTAATACAATTTATGGCATCATGGGATGGGCATTCATACAAACAGGAGAAAACATATGAAAAAGATAGTGGATGATTGGAGATTGATTTACAAATGCTGCAGCTTATATTATGAAGATGATATGAAGCAGCAGGATATCAGCGATTACCTTGGGATTTCCAGAGCAACGGTTTCAAGAATGCTTCAGAAAGGCAAGGAAAGCGGTATCGTAAGAGTCGAAGTCATCAATCCGGTACAGTTTTCGTATGGCAAGCTGGAAAAAGCACTGGAACGAAAATATGGTTTAAAGGAAGTTGTCGTAGTGGAAAGCAGTCCGCTGGACACAAAGACAGATTCCATTTCCAGGCTGTATGAGAAGGCGGCACTGTTTCTTTCACAGTATTTTAAAGACGGGGATTACATAGGTGTTTCCATGGGATTCACCCTGCATAACGTAGCCCGCACCAACCGTGCATTTTCTAAGGAGAATCATTATATGTTTGTGCCGATCCTCGGCGGAGTCAGCCAGGGAACTGTTTCAAAAGTAGATGTGCAGGCCAATCAGATCGCAAAGGAATTTGCAAAGAAATTCGGCGGGACTTATACCCAGTTCCTTTCACCGGCTGTTTTTTCTGAACGGAAGGTCATGGAGTACTTTTTGAAAGAGAAATCTGTGAACTATATCTTTGAAGACTTCAAGAAGCTGGATACCATCGTCATGGGAGTAGGTATTCCGGAGAGCGGAGGCTCCACTCTCATCCAGGCGGGTTATTTAACCAAGGAGGAGATGGACCAGTATGTCGAGCAGGGAGTTGCAGGGGACATTGCCCTTCAGTTCTTTGACAAAGAAGGAAATGCGGAACCGTTTCAGCAGTTTAACGAGAGAGTTGCAGGAATGACATTTCCTATGATTAAAAAGATCAGAAACCGTATTGCCATTGCAGGCGGCGCCAACCGGGCGGAAGCCGTGAAGGGAGCCATCCGCGGAGGGTATGTCAATATGCTGATCACAAATAACGAGTGCGCTGAAAAGCTGTTATGAGAAAGGGGTACATTTAAAGATGCAGGGAATTTCGGTATTTTTATTAGTTATCTTTGTATTGTTTGTTGTGCAGGCTGTAGGGGGATACTTTCAGGTTAAGGATTACCGCAGAGCGGTGAGGAGAGTTCATCAGCTTGGAAACGTCGGGATCGGCCAGAAGAAGGGAAGATTTCTTTCGGGAAATATTGTGATGATCGCGTGTGACAGCAGCGGTATCATCACCGGAGGGGAAATCATGGAGGGACTGAGTTTCCTTACCAAGTTTAAACCGATCACCAAGATTCTTGACAAGGAGATGGTGGGAACGAGTATTTATGAACACCTGGATGTATTCCGGGGAATGGATAAGAAAAAAAGAAAATATTACAAAGGATATATCCGGGCGCTGGAAGCTTTGGATATGCGGCTTCAGGGGACGACCCTTTAGCATTGCTTTGGAATATATATATAGACTGACAAAACTGCAAAAAGAAGACTGACTGAACTTGTTTTGAGGGCCCAAAAGCATGTTTTAGATTGGTTTTTCTTTTTTGGAAATTTTGTCTGACAATATTTTATATATATAGGAGAAATTGATATATTTCAATTAAGAAGGAGGAGAAAATATGGAAATCATATCTAACGCTGCCAATGGATTTATAAAGTTATTCCAGGAGGGCGGTACCACATTTATGGGATGGGTTACCGGAATCATCCCGCTGGTTGTCTGCCTGATGACAGCCGTTAACTCAGTGATCAAGCTGATCGGAGAAGAGAGGGTGGAACGCTTCGCACAGAAGCTGACCAGATTTGCAGTACTTCGCTATACACTGCTTCCGATCATCGCGGTGCTGTTCTTAGGAAACCCGATGTGCTATACCTTCGGACGTTTCGTAGACGAGAAATACAAACCTGCTTATTATGACTCCTGTGTAAGTTTTGTACATCCTGTTACCG
>OFMK01000029.1_pt1 | contig 143923 bp, 141 predicted proteins | sample 1541781 | NCBI WGS metagenome assembly OFMK01 (sample SAMN04209250, study PRJEB22552) | human gut metagenome | biome: gut; material: feces | host: Homo sapiens | place: USA: Oklahoma
GCGGTACGAAACCACTTCCATTTTTTGTTAGAGAAAATGCAAGTGGTAGTTCATAAAATTTAAATTACAATATATCCCTATAAGAGCTGTTTTTGTATTGTGCCGACTTGACATTCCCCACAGCTAAAGCAAGGGGTCTACGACACATTGGATAATCGTCGTCACCAGACAACAAGCCTATCACACGATTCTCTTCTTATACCTTCACAGTCAAAAAATAATTAAATATTTAATTAAAATTTCGGTGAAAAATATTAAAAAAATATAAATAGTACGAATGGATATTGACATTTTTTGTATAGAAAAATAAAATATTAATTAAACAATTAACTAATTTAGAAAGGAGAGACAGAATGGGAGAGAGTACACAGTTATTGATGTGTCATGTGATGCACCTGTATTTGCAGAGAAGCATTTGTCTGTTTAAGGAGTTAGATATACATCCGGGACAGGCGGGACTTTTGTGGGCGTTGAATTGCAAAGATCAAGATCACAGAGGTATGGCACAAAAGGAACTGGCAAAACATATCGGTGTAAAGCCTCCTTCGATTACCGTAATGTTAAAGAAGTTGGAAGCGGAAGCGTATATAGAGAAGAAGCAGGATGAAAATGATCAGAGGATCATGAGAATTTTTCTTACGGAGAAAGGAAAGAATATTGCGGCAAAGATGGAAACTGTGATGGAGCAGTTGGAACAGGAAGCGTTCGCAAATATGAATGAGCAGGAAGTAATGCTTTTTCGCAGACTCTTGCTTCAGATGAGAGACAACTTAAAGAGTGCAGGCAGAAAGGAAGATTAAAATGGGAAAATTATTTAAATTTATGAAGCCGTATGCAGCAACCATTCTGATGATTATTGTGTTTCTTGTACTTCAGGCTTACTGTGACCTGTCGTTGCCGGGATATACATCAGACATTGTAAATGTCGGTATCCAGCAGGGCGGAATTGACACGGCGATACCAGAACAGATTTCTGTGGAAGATATGGACAGATTATTTTTGTTTGTTTCTGAGCAGGATCAGAAGACGGTTCTGGACGCGTATGAAAGAGATACAGATACTTATGAGTCTGAGGCATATGTGCTGAAGGATGGAATTTTGAAGGATGAGAAGAGAACAGATAAAATCGGGGCAATCTTAAGTAAACCGATGATGCTTGTGACTGTGTTTTCATCAGACAGTGAGGAGACAAAGGAAATGACAGATGCGATGTTTGCCAGTCTCCCAAAAGAAATGTTAAGCGAAGACATGACAGTTTTTGATGTGCTTGGCATGATGCCAGAAGAACAGCGGGCGCAGATGGTGACTCAGATTGGAGAGAAGGTCGATGAGATGCCGGAGACGATGTTGGAACAGGCGGCGACCATTTATCTCAAAGAAGCATATAAAAACTTGGGAATGGATACGGATAAGATTCAGACTGGTTATATGTTGCGCACAGGAGGAAAAATGCTGGCGCTTGCTGCGGTTGGAATGATTGTCAGTATGATCGTTGGATTCCTGGCATCCAAAGTAGGTGCTTCGACAGGGCGAGATCTGCGAGGAAAAGTATTCCGTAAGGTGGTAGAATTTTCAAATGGAGAATTTGACAAGTTTTCAACTGCATCATTGATTACGAGAAGCACAAACGATATCCAGCAGATTCAGATGCTGACGGTGATGATTTTGCGAATGGTACTTTATGCACCGATCATGGGAATTGGAGGTGTATTCAAAGTATTCCATACGAATGTGTCTATGTCTTGGATCATCGGGCTTGCAGTTGTCCTGATTGCGATGGTCGTAATGGTCTTATTTGTTGTAGCAATGCCGAAATTTAAGATCTTGCAAAATCTGGTAGACCGATTAAATCTTGTTACAAGAGAAATTCTTACGGGATTACCTGTTATCCGTGCGTTCAGTACAGAAAAGCATGAGGAAGAGCGATTTGATCAGGCAAACAAAGATTTGACAAAGACAAACTTATTTGTCAATCGTGCTATGACCTTTATGATGCCGACGATGATGCTGATCATGAATGCGATCTCAATCCTGATTGTATGGGTAGGTGCAAATGGAATTAACGATGGTCAGATGCAAGTTGGAGATATGATGGCATTTATTCAATATACAATGCAGATTATTATGGCATTCTTAATGATCTGTATGATCTCAATCATGCTTCCGAGAGCGGCGGTTTCTGCAACGCGTGTGGATGAAGTGTTGACAAGTACAACGCTGATCAATGATCCGAAGCAGCCGAAACATCTGAAAGAAGGCAAGGGGATGGTAGAATTTGACCATGTATCGTTCCGGTATCCGGGTGCGGAGGAAGATGTGCTGCATGATATTTCCTTTACAGCAAAACCGGGTGAGACGACAGCGATCATCGGAAGTACCGGAAGTGGTAAATCTACAATGGTAAATCTGATTCCAAGATTTTATGATGTGACAGAAGGAAAAATTACGATTGATGGGGAAGATATCCGAAATGTAACACAGCATGAGTTGAGAGACCAGCTTGGCTATGTGCCGCAGAAAGGAGTTCTGTTCTCAGGAACCATTGCAAGCAACATTTTGTATGGAAATCCAGACGGAAGTGAAGAGACAATGATGGAGGCTGCTAAAGTGGCTCAGGCAGCAGAATTCATTGAGGAGAAGCCAAAATGTTACGACAGCAGAATCTCCCAGGGGGGAGGAAATGTTTCTGGTGGACAGAAACAACGTTTATCGATCGCAAGGGCAATTGCGAAAGATCCAAAGATATTTATTTTTGACGATAGTTTTTCTGCTTTGGACTATAAGACCGATGTAACATTGCGGAAAGCATTAAAAGAACATACTGTGAACAGCACAGTCATCATTGTTGCACAAAGAATCAGCACGATCCTCCATGCAGATCAGATTATTGTTCTGGATGAAGGAAAGGTTGCGGGAATTGGAACGCACAAAGAATTGCTGAAAAATTGTGATGTATATTATCAGATTGCGGCATCTCAGTTATCGGAAAAAGAACTGGAACGAGATCTTAATCAGGATGAACAGGAAGGGGGCAGATAGGCATGAGTAAAGGACAAAGACATGGTGGTGGCCATATGGGCGGCATGCGAGCCGGAGAGAAAGCAAAAGATTTCAAAGGCACAATGAAGAAACTCCTGAAATATATGAGCGCATATAAGTTGGGAATATTTGCAGTGATGCTTTTTGCAGTCGGAAGTACGATATTCACTATCGTAGGACCGAAGATTCTTGGAAAAGCCACAACAGAAATCTTTCATGGACTTGTAAGCAAAGTGTCAGGTGGAAGTGGAATTGATTTTGACAAAATTACGCAAATCCTTCTGTTTCTGTTAGGATTGTATGTGTTGAGTGCGCTGTTCTCCTTTATTCAGGGATTTATTATGACAGGAGTGTCCCAGAAGCTGACTTACAAACTCAGAAAAGAAATTTCTGAGAAGATCAACCGTATGCCGATGAATTATTTTGATACAAAGACGCACGGCGAGGTGCTTTCCAGAGTTACCAATGACGTGGATACATTAAGTCAGAGTTTGAACCAGAGTGCGACACAGATCATTACTTCTTTTACGACGATCATAGGTATTTTGGTTATGATGCTCAGCATCAGTCCTCTGATGACTGTTGTAGCATTGTTAATTCTTCCGGTGTCAATGCTCCTGATTTCCACGATTGTAAAGAAATCACAGAAACACTTCAAGAATCAACAAGAGTATTTGGGACATGTCAACGGACAGGTAGAGGAGGTCTATGGAGGCCACAGCATTGTCAGAGCATTTAACAAGGAAGATGATGTCATCCGGGAGTTTACTGAGACAAATGAAATTTTATATCAGTCTGCATGGAAATCTCAGTTTTTCTCGGGGATGATGATGCCGATCATGCAGTTTATTGGAAATCTTGGATATGTGGCAGTAGCAATTTTAGGTGGATATCTGGCAATCAAAGATGCGATTGAAGTCGGAGATATCCAGTCCTTTATCCAATATGTAAGAAGTTTTACGCAGCCAATCACACAGGTGGCACAGGTGGCCAATATGTTACAGTCTACAGCGGCAGCTTCTGAGAGAGTTTTTGAATTTTTGGAAGAAGAGGAAGAAGACCAGTTTGCAGAGCATCCAGTTTCCGTAGAGGGATTGAAGGGAGATGTAGAATTTAAACATGTTCATTTTGGATATAATGAAGATCGTATAATTATCAATGACTTCTCTGCAAAGGTGAAGGAAGGACAGAAAATTGCCATTGTAGGACCGACCGGAGCAGGAAAGACAACAATGATCAAACTTCTGATGAGATTTTACGATGTCAACAGTGGAGAAATTTTGATCGATGGACATAATCTGAAAGATTTTAACAGAAGTGAACTTCGACAGATGTTTGGAATGGTGCTGCAAGATACATGGCTGTTCCATGGATCGATCAAAGACAATATCCGCTATGGAAAGCTTGATGCGACCGATGAAGAAGTCGTAGAGGCAGCAAAGGCAGCATATGTACACCGGTTTGTGCAGACCCTTCCAGATGGATATGATATGGAGTTGAATGAGGAAGCAAGCAATGTATCACAGGGACAAAAGCAGCTGCTTACGATCGCAAGAGCGATTCTGGCAGATCCAAAGATTTTGATCTTAGACGAGGCGACTAGCTCAGTGGATACAAGAACGGAAATCAGGATCCAGAAAGCTATGGATAATCTGATGAAGGGCAGAACAAGTTTTATCATCGCGCATAGATTGTCTACAATCCGTGATGCGGATTTGATCCTTGTTATGAAGGATGGAGATATCGTAGAGCAGGGAAATCATGAAGAGCTGTTGGAAAAAGGTGGATTTTATGCAAATCTCTATAATTCTCAGTTTGAGCAGACAGGTGCATAGAACTATTTCGGATAATTGCAGAGAACAGAGTTGGAGAGCAATGATAAACAGATACTAAAAAGAAAATAAAAAAGACCCGTACGGTAAGAGAGAAATCCTTGAAAATCTGATTTTTAGGAATCTTACCGTACGGGTTTTATTTATTGTTCAGAATTAATGATAAAGTTTTTTGTTCTCATATTTTGCTTCAGAAGTCAGCTGGATGGAAAGCTTTTTGAATTGCTTGACGTCAACTTCGGAGAGCATTACGGATGTATGAACCTGACAGCCTCTTAATTTTGGAATCTGATCTAAGGCAAGCTGTGCGGTTTCATTTGTTGCGGCGCTGATGGAAAGTGCAATCAGAACTTCATCAGTATGAAGGCGCGGATTTTTACTTCCCAGATAGGAAGTTTTCAGTTTTTGGATCGGTTCGATAGCAGATGGAGAAATGATGTGCACTTCATCCTCAATGCCGGCGAGCTTCTTCAGAGCATTTAAAAGTAATGCAGCAGATGCTCCGAGAAGGTTGCTTGTTTTTCCGGTAATGATACTTCCATCAGGAAGTTCTAAAGCGGCAGCAGGAGCACCTGTCTCTTCAGCACGCTTCAGTGCGGCATCTACAACGGTACGGTCATTGACTGTAATATGCGCCTGTTTCATCAGAAGTTCAATCTTAAATACTTCTTCTTCGGTGGAAGTTCCTTCTGCGAGCCCATTCAATGCCTGATAGTAGCGGCGGATAATTTCCTGATTGGATGCATCACGACATGCCTCATCGTCACAGATACAGTTTCCGGCCATATTTACACCCATATCTGTCGGGGATTTGTAAGGGTTTTCTCCATATATTTTTTCGAAAATAGCACTGAGCACTGGGAAAATTTCCACATCACGATTATAATTGACAGTTGTAATGCCGTAGGCTTCCAGATGGAATGGGTCGATCATATTGACGTCATTTAAATCAGCGGTAGCAGCCTCATAGGCAAGATTGACCGGATGTTTTAAAGGAATGTTCCAGATAGGGAACGTCTCAAATTTTGCATATCCGGCGCGGACACCACGCTTATGCTCATGATAGAGCTGAGAGAGACAGGTTGCCATCTTCCCGCTTCCAGGTCCAGGAGCTGTGATGATCACAAGTGGTCTGGAAGTCTCGATGTAATCGTTCTTTCCATAACCTTCGTCACTGACGATCAGCGGAATGTTAGAAGGGTAACCTTCGATCACATAGTGGATATATACACGGATGCCAAGCTTCTCCAGTCTTGTTTTAAACAGATTGGCGCTGCTCTGACCGGTATACTGAGTGATCACAACACTGCCGACAAAGAGTCCTTGCTCGCGGAAAGATTCAATCAGACGGAGTACATCTGAGTCGTAGGTGATTCCGAGATCTCCGCGGACTTTATTTTTTTCGATGTCACCGGCACTGATGACAATGACAATTTCGGCCTGATCGGATAACTGCATAAGCAGTTTCAGCTTGCTGTCCGGTGCGAATCCCGGAAGTACTCTGGAGGCATGATAGTCGTCAAATAATTTCCCACCGAATTCCAAATACAATTTGTTGTCAAATTGATCAATTCTTTTTCTGATATGTTCTGACTGCATGGTCAGATACTTATCGTTGTCAAATCCAATTTTCATAGCGCATTCAGTCCTTTATCTCATTCTTATATTATAATGTTACTAAAAAGTTGTATATAATAAACATACGTCAATAGTATACTATAAAACAATTGTGTTTTGCAAGGAGAAAAATTTCCTAATGGGAAACAGGAGGTGCAATGGGGAAATTCACAAAAGTTTTAGAAATGCAGTGCTGATTTCACAATGTTTTTATTGATTTATGAGGAGACCATACTTATAATAAAAGAGATGATAATTAGGAGGAAAAGAATGGACAACCAAAACAAAAATAACCAGAAGAACAACAAACAGGGCTTTGGGATTATTATAATTACAACATTGATTGCGGCGGTCATTGTGCTTGGCCTTTATCAATTTATGGAAGAAAGCACATCAAAGGAGATTGCGTACAGTGAATTTCTGAAGATGGTAGATGACGGTAAAGTAGAAGAAGTTCGGATCGGCGCCAATGAGCTTATAATTACTCCGAAAGAGGAGAAAGTTCCAGGGCTGAAAGTAAAATATTTTACTGGAAAAGTAGAAGATGAGAATCTTTCACAGCGTCTCTATGAAGCGGGCGTTAAGTATGGGGCAGAGATTCCAGATTCGACTTCAGCAATGCTTTTTAATATTCTGATCAGTATTGTACTTCCATTCGCATTTATTTGGATCGGTTTGAGTTTCCTGATGCGTCGGATGTCCAAGAGCGGCGGAATGATGGGCATTGGAAAGAGTAATGCAAAGATGTATGTAGAGAAGGAAACCGGAGTTACCTTCCGTGATGTAGCAGGAGAAGATGAGGCGAAAGAATCACTTCAGGAAGTGGTGGATTTTCTTCATAATCCAGGCAAATATACCGGAATCGGTGCAAAGCTTCCAAAAGGAGCGCTTCTTGTAGGACCTCCGGGAACCGGTAAGACATTGCTTGCAAAAGCGGTTGCGGGAGAAGCAAAAGTACCGTTCTTCTCTCTGTCAGGTTCTGCATTTGTAGAGATGTATGTCGGTGTAGGTGCATCGAGAGTGCGAGATTTATTCAAAGAAGCTCAGGCGATGGCTCCGTGTATTATTTTCATCGATGAGATTGATGCGATCGGTAAGAGCAGAGATAATGCGATGGGAAGCAATGATGAGCGAGAACAGACTTTAAATCAGCTTCTTGCAGAGATGGATGGATTTGACACGGACAAAGGTCTGCTGATTCTTGCAGCGACAAACCGTCCGGAGATCCTTGATCCGGCGCTATTAAGGCCGGGACGTTTTGATAGACGGATCATCGTAGATAAGCCGGATCTGAAAGGACGTGTGGACATTTTGAAAGTTCATGCAAAGGACGTCAAAATGGATGAGACAGTCGATTTGGAAGCAATTGCACTGGCAACATCAGGGGCAGTCGGTTCAGATCTTGCAAACATGATCAATGAGGCTGCGATCAATGCAGTCAAGCATGGAAGAAAAGTGGTATCGCAGGAAGATCTGTTTGAAGCAGTAGAAGTAGTTCTTGTCGGAAAAGAGAAGAAAGACCGTATCATGAATGCGGAGGAGAGAAGAATCGTTTCATATCATGAAGTAGGTCATGCGCTCGTCAGTGCACTTCAGAAAGATGCAGAGCCGGTACAGAAGATTACGATTGTACCAAGAACGATGGGAGCGCTTGGATATGTTATGCATACACCAGAGGAAGAAAAGTTCTTAAATACAAAGAAGGAGCTGGAGGCAATGCTCGTTGGTATGCTCGGGGGAAGAGCTGCGGAAGAGATTGTATTTGATACAGTTACAACTGGGGCTTCCAACGATATCGAGAAGGCGACACAGGTGGCCAGAGCGATGATCACTCAGTATGGTATGTCAGAGAAGTTTGGTCTGATCGGTCTGGAGTCTATTCAAAACAGATACTTGGACGGACGTCCGGTTATGAATTGTGGTGAGGCGACAGCAGCAGAGATTGATACAGAAGTTATGAGAATTCTGAAAGAAGCTTATGCTGAGGCAAAGAGACTTTTATCTGAGAATCGCAGGGCTCTGGATGAAATTGCAGCATTCTTGATTGAAAAAGAGACGATTACCGGAAAAGAATTCATGGAGATTTTTCACAAAGTTCAGGGAATCGAGGACGGTACTCAGGAAAAAGAGGCTAGAATCTCAATGAAGGAAGTTTCCACAGCAGATGTGGCACAAGAGGATGTCACGGAAGAAAACGAAGCAGAAAGAAATACTCTACAAGAGAGTGCCGCACAAGAGGATGCTGCACAGGAGAGCGGGCAGGACCACTAATATAAAAAAATAAAGAGTATCTGATATTGCTAATAATGGTCAGTGAAAATAGAAATCATAAGTTCACAGGGAAAACAGCTATGGATCAGATGTGGTGGAAAAGAGGAGTGCCTTTCGGCACTCCTCTTGCGTTAAAAACATTTTGTGGAATCAAAATCATATGCGTTTATTCGATATATGCAACTGTAGGGAAAGAGATGAAATTAGGGAGAAAATAATGTTTAATATAGAAGAGGAATTAAAAAAGCTTCCATCAAAACCGGGAGTCTATCTGATGCATGATGAGAAAGATGATATTATTTATGTGGGAAAAGCAATCAGCCTAAAGAATCGTGTACAGCAGTATTTTCAAGCAAGCAGGAATAAAGGAGTGAAGATTGAGCAGATGGTCACACATATTTCGCGCTTTGAATATATTGTGACAGATTCGGAGCTGGAGGCGCTTGTACTGGAATGCAATCTGATCAAGGAACACAGACCGAAGTATAATACGATGCTGATGGATGACAAGACGTATCCGTTTATTAAAGTGACGATAGAGGAGGCATATCCGCGGATTCTGTTTGCAAGAGAGATGAAAAAAGATAAGGCGAAGTATTTCGGACCATATACAAGCGCAGGAGCAGTGAAAGATACGATTGAACTGCTGAGAAAACTGTACCACATAAGGAGCTGTAACCGGAATTTGCCAAAAGACATCGGGAAAGAGCGACCATGTCTGAACTATCACATTAAGCAATGCTATGCACCGTGTCAAAATTATATTAGTCAGGAAGCATATCGGGAATCGGTGCAGAAAGCAGTAGAATTTCTGAGCGGAAAATATGATCCTATCCTCAAAGAACTTCAAGAAAAGATGGAATGTGCATCAGAAGCGATGGAATTTGAGAAGGCAATGGAATATCGAGATCTGCTTGCCAGTGTAAAGCAGATTGCGCAGAAGCAAAAGATTACGAACAGTGATGGGGAGGATAAAGATATTCTCGCGGTGGCAACGGAGGATCGGGATGCAGTGGTGCAAGTGTTTTTCATCCGGGGAGGAAGACTGATCGGAAGAGATCATTTCTATATGACGATTGCCGACAGAGAGCCGAAGGCAGAGATTCTTACAAGTTTTATCAAACAGTTTTATGCGGGGACGCCATATGTGCCACGAGAGTTGATGATCCAGCAGGAAATCGAAGACCAGGAGGTGCTGGAGGAATGGCTGTCTGAGAGAAGAGGGCATCGGGTTCACATTCGTGTGCCGAAAAAAGGGGAGAAGGAGAAGCTGGTGGAACTTGCGAAGAAGAATGCACAGCTTGTTTTGAGTACGGATAAGGAGCGCTTAAAGAGGGAAGAGGGAAGAACGATCGGAGCGGTAAAAGAGATTGAAAAATGGCTGGGAATTGCATCTGTGAAACGAATTGAGGCATTTGATATATCCAACACAAATGGATTTAATTCCGTTGGTTCTATGATCGTGTATGAGAAAGGGAAACCGAAGCGAAACGATTACCGGAAATTTAAAATCAAAGGGGTACAGGGTGCAGATGACTATGCAAGTATGCGGGAAGTATTGACGAGAAGGTTCGAACATGGAATGAGGGAGAGAGAAGAGGGGAAGGATCACGGAGGCTTCCAGACATTTCCAGACTTGATCATGATGGACGGGGGAAAAGGACAGGTCAATATTGCATTAGAAGTGCTGGATCAACTGGGAATTGTGATACCGGTATGTGGGATGGTGAAAGATGATCATCATAGGACAAGAGGGCTATATTACAATAATGAAGAGATTGGGATTGACAGAAATTCAGAAGGATTTCGTCTGATCACGAGGATTCAGGATGAAGCACACCGGTTTGCAATCGAATTTCACAGAAAACTGAGAAGTCAGGGACAGGTACATTCCATTCTTGACGATATTCCGGGAATCGGGCCGGCAAGAAGGAAAGCGCTGATGAAGCATTTTATGAGCCTGGATGCGATCAAAGCGGCAACGATAGAGGAATTAAAAGAAATTCCATCTATGAATGAAAAATCTGCAAATGAAGTATACAACTTTTTCCATTGATGATATACTAAGGAGAGAATAAGAATGAAGAAGGAGAGCATTATGGGAAGCGTAGAGTTACAGAAAGTTGCAGAGAAAATGAATTTAAAAAATCTGACTCCGCAAATTGGTCTTTTAGGAAAAGAAGTCAATGTGCCGGATATTAACCGCCCGGCGCTACAGCTCACAGGCTTTTTTGAACATTTTGAATCCGATAGAGTACAAGTGGTAGGATATGTAGAGTATACCTATCTTCAAAAGCTCAGCGATGATAGAAAGGAAGAAGTATACCAGTCACTATTATCCTATCCAGTGCCTTGTATCATTTTCTGCAGAGATCTTATGCCAGATCAGAGATTTTTGGAAATTGCGGTCGAAAAAGATGTGCCGATTTTTCTGACAGACAAGACGACATCTTCTTTCATGGCGGAGATCATCCGGTGGCTGAATGTGGAACTGGCTCCGTGTATCTCCATCCACGGTGTGCTTGTGGATGTCTACGGTGTCGGTGTGCTGATCATGGGCGAGAGCGGAATTGGAAAGAGTGAGGCTGCTCTGGAACTGATTAAGAGAGGACACCGCCTTGTGACAGATGATGTGGTTGAGATCCGAAAAGTCAGTGACGATACATTGGTTGGAACTGCTCCGGATATCACGAGACATTTTATTGAACTGCGAGGAATTGGTATCGTAGATGTCAAGACGTTGTTTGGTGTTCAGAGTGTAAAAGAGACACAGACGATAGATCTTGTGATCACACTGGAAGACTGGAATAAGGACAAACAGTATGACCGGTTAGGATTGGAAGAAGAGTATACAGAATTCCTTGGCAACCGTGTTGTATGTCATTCCATCCCGATTCGTCCAGGAAGAAATCTTGCGATCATAGTAGAATCTGCATCTGTAAATCATAGACAAAAACAGATGGGATATAATGCAGCACAGGAATTGTACAGGCGTGTGCAGGAGAATTTGACAAAGAGAAAATAGGAGACGAGAGAAATGAATTATTGCTTTGGAGTGGACATTGGAGGAACAACAGTAAAGTTAGGACTATTTGAATTCAACGGGACAATCGTGGATAAGTGGGAGATTAAGACCTATACAGAGAATGAAGGTGCAGCAATTCTTCCGGATGTAGCAACATCAATTGCTTCCAAAATGGAAGAACATCAGATGAAGAAAGAGCAGATTCTTGGAATTGGTGTCGGGGTACCGGCTCCGGTGGCAGATGGAATTGTAAATGGAAGCGCAAATCTTGGATGGAAGTATAAAAATGTGAAGGCGGAGCTGGAAGAGCTGACTGGAATCAAGGTGAAGGTTGGAAATGATGCAAATGTAGCTGCGCTTGGAGAAATGTGGAAAGGCGGAGGCCAGGGAAATAAGGATTTGATCATGGTTACACTTGGAACGGGAGTCGGCGGAGGAATCATTGTCGACGGACGTATCTTAGGTGGATTTCATGGAGCAGGCGGAGAGATTGGTCATCTCTGTGTAAATTATGAGGAGACAGAAGTGTGTGGCTGTGGAGGTCGTGGATGTCTGGAGCAGTATGCATCTGCTACAGGTGTAGTAAGACTTGCCAAGAGAAGGCTTGCGAAAAATGATGATGAGACAATATTGCGGGAAGAAGAGATTACGGCAAAAGCTGTCTTTGATGCAGTTAAGGCAAACGATGCAGTTGCAATGGAGATTGCCGAAGAGTTTGGACGCTATCTTGGATATGCACTTGCCAATCTGGCGACAGCAGTTGATCCATCGGTGATCGTGATCGGCGGAGGAGTATCGAAGGCAGGCGAAGTACTTCTCCAGTATATTGAAAAATATTTTCGTGAGAGAATGTTCTTTGCAAATGCAAAGGTGCAGTTTGCTCTTGCAAAGCTTGGAAATGAAGCAGGTATCTGCGGAGCTGCAAAACTGATTTTATAAAGTAAAAGCTTATATACGAAAAGATAACAAAAAGAAGACAGAAATGAATGTGAGTGTTAGTAACATCATTTCTGTCTTCTTTTTTGTTCGTGTATAGAAAATTGATTTTGAAATTCGGGAATACTATTCCTCTGGCGTGATAGAGCCATCCCCCTGATCAGGTGGGGAGGTTTCTCCACCACCGTGGTCTTCGCCATTTCCGTTTTCGCTGCCAGTTCCATTCTCAGATCCATTATTTCCATTTCCAGAACCGTTGTTTCCATTTGGATTTCCGGAATTTGGATTTTCTGGGTCAGGTGTTACTGTTTCATTGTCAGTTGATTCGTCTTCTGACTCGTCCTCAGCGGAACTGTCTGAGTGAGTGTTAGTAGAAGGCATATAGTAGCCTTCGTGCTTTCCATCACATCTTTGACCGGAATCTGTTGCAACATATTCTGTCACTTGTGGACAGCTGGACAGCGGCAGCTTTCCAGAACTTGCACAGACGGCAGTCTTTTCAACTGTGTCAGGCATCACAAAATCTTTGTATTCTAGACCTTCGTGTACTCGCTCCATAATGCTGTTCCACAGTGTCAGGTGCCATGAAGTATTATCCATAGGCTTGTTGGAGTCATATCCACCCCAGACAGAAGCAGTGTAGTATGGAGTATATCCGGAGAACCAGATATCTACATTATCGGAAGTTGTACCAGTCTTACCGGATACTGGCATATTGCTGAGTGCAGCACCGGTACCGGTTCCTTTTGTCACAACATCTATCATTGCATTTGTCAGCAGTCCGGCAGTAGAAGCCTTTACGACTTGATGCGTCTCGGAAGTGTTATCAATCAGTACATTTCCAGAATGATCGAGAATCTTCGTATAGAACTTTGGTTTTGTGTAAGTTCCGTTATTTGCAAGGGACGCATAGGCGGCAGTCATCTCGAGGTTATAGACACCGTGCGTGATACCTCCGAGCGCAGTTGCCTGCTGGATATCGCTGAAAGTCTGTCCGTTGATTACTTCCTGATCTACAACAGTGGAGAATCCAAAGCTCTTCAGGTAATCAAATCCAGTCTGCTCTCCAATCTCAGTGAGTGCTTTGACTGCAACGACATTCATAGACTGTTCAATCGCTTTCCTTACAGTCACCCAACCTTTGTAGGAGAAATCCCAGTTATTGACTTCTTTTCCGTTTTTATAGCGGTATGGTTCGTCTTTGATCGAGGTGTGAAGTCCCATTGCACCAATATCAAGTGCAGGGGCATAAGTTGATACAATCTTAAAGCAGGAACCAGGCTGTCTTGCAGATTCCGTCGCACGGTTGAGAGAAAGGCTTTCCGTCTTCTCGCCGCGTCCTCCGACGATTGCTTTTACTTCCCCGGTGTATTGATCCATAATCACAAAAGAAGCTTGTGGTTGTGGAACGATCGTCTTTTTTTCCACCTGAGTGTCTCCTTCGCGGGAGATTGTTGATTTGTATTCATCAATTGCCGCCTGAGCAAGTTCAGGGGTAGAGAAGACGAGCGGATAGGAGTCATTTCTTGTCTGACGCAGATACTGCTCGAGCATCTCTTTGCTGAAGTTTTCGACAGTTCCATCAGAGCGTGTGATCGTGAGCTGATAGTCGATCAGGCCAAATTCTGTATTGTACGGATAGTTATTCGGGTTTAAAAACTCTTCATCACAGATTTGCTGAATTCTTGCATCCTGAGTTGCGTAGATGGAAAGACCACCGCTGTAAAGAGCATTATAGGCTTGTGTCTCCGTATATCCCAGCTTTGTCTGTAAGTCGGAAATGACTTGTTTAGAAAGCTCATCGATAAAATAAGTGTATGGAGTGTCTGTGGATGTATCGGCATTTGTAACCTGAATCCGGTCATAAACGGGATCAGCCATGGCAGTATCGTACTCTTCCTGGGAAATATATTTCTGTTCTAACATGTTGCCGAGAACAAGTTTGCGCCGCTTGGCATTTTCTTCTGGGTTGACTGTAGGGTCATATCTTCCAGGATTCTGAGTAATGCCGGCGATCACAGTACATTCTGAGAGTGTCAGCTGCGATACGTCTTTGTTGAAGTAGCGTTTGGCAGCGGATTGAACTCCCAGTGTGTTCTGTCCCAGGTTGATCGTATTCATATAATTTTCCAGAATCTCTTCTTTGCTCATCTGCTTTTCCAACTCCAGAGCAAGGAACTGTTCCTGAATTTTACGTTCGACACTGTCTAAGAATGTCTTTTCCTGTGAGAAATTCGGAAAGACATTATTTTTTATCAATTGCTGGGTAATCGTGCTGGCACCTTCAGAAAAGTCACCGCTTGTGATGCCGACAAGACCGGCACGAAGAATTCCTTGCAGGTCGATTCCGTTATGCTTGTAAAAACGTTCATCTTCGATCGCTACAAAAGCGTCCTGAAGGTCTTCCGGTATTTCGTTGATTGTTTTATAAATACGGTTGGAACCGGAAGTAACAAACTTTTCTAATTCCTGTGAACCGTCTGCGTTATAAACAGTTGTGAAGTATCCACTCGGTTTGACAGAAGCAGGAGAGATCTTCGGAGCTTTGTCAAGAATTTTCTTCAAGAACAGACCGCCGCCAATCATACCGATGATAATGAGCAAGAGAAAAACAATTAAAAATCCTTTGAAAATCCGGACACCTGCTCGTTTTTTCTTCATCTTTGATTTTGAAGATATTTTCTTCTGTTTTTTGACAGAATTTCGTTTTCCATAATTCATGAATGGTTTCCTCCTTTATCAGGTAATTATATCAAATTTATGTATTGAAATAAAGCATAAAATAAAATCTTCATATTTCAAGGCAAAAACTTAAGAAAAACTTGTGAAAACAGAGTTCTGTTGATATAGTATAAACAGTTTCAGATAAAATGTAATTAGAAAAAGGGTGATAGTATATGTTAAGTAAATTTCATACAGTCTATGAGGGGGGAGAAGCAGAAATCATTGAGAAGAAGTCCCGCTTCATTGCGACAGTACTTCCGGTCACCTGCGAGGAAGAGGCGCTGGAATTTATCGAGTCTATGAAGAAAAAATATTGGAATGCCACTCATAACTGCTATGCTTACGTGATCGGGGAGCGATTTGAGACACAAAGATGCAGTGATGACGGAGAACCGCAGGGGACAGCAGGAAAACCGATGCTCGATGTGTTGCTGGGGGAGGAGATACACAATACAGCAGTCGTAGTGACAAGATATTTTGGAGGTACGTTACTTGGAACCGGAGGGCTTGTGAGGGCTTATTCCGGAGCAGTCAAAGCAGGATTGGAAGCCAGTAAGATTATTACCAAAAACTGGGGGATTAAACTGGAAATACAGACAGATTATACCGGACTTGGCAAAATACAGTATATCCTTGGACAGAGGGGGATTACGGTTCTGGATTCTGTCTATGCAGAGAATGTGATGTTGATTGCGCTCATTCCTGAAGAGATGAATCAGGAGGTGATAGCAGAGATCACAGAGGGGACAAACGGACAAGCAAAGATGACACAGAGGGAAAGCTGCTATTTTGGAACAGTTGACGGTGAGATGAAAGTGTTTGGGACAGAATAAAAATCCCTCCCGGTAATGGAAAGGGATGTCCATTGCCGGGAGGGAAGGAAATGTCTACTGAAATTCCGGTTCGATCAAACCGAAAGTACCATTCTTTCTCTTGTATACAACATTGACTTCTTCTGTCTCTGCGTTGAAGAATACGTAGAAATCATGTCCAAGTAAATCCATCTGGATACACGCATCCTCAGGGAACATTGGCTTGATTCCAAATCGTTTTGTACGGATGATCTTAATCTCATCATCCTCTGAAGAAGTATCTTCTGATTCAAAAAATTCTTGCTTGAAGTTGCTGCCTTCTTGATTTCTGGCAACTAATTTATTCTTATATTTGCGAAGCTGTCGCTCAATCACCTCTTCTACGAGATCAATCGATACATACATATCATTACTGCTTTGTTCAGAACGAATGATATGTCCCTTGACAGGAATTGTGACCTCAATCTTCTGACGTTCTTTTTCTACACTTAGTGTTACGATAATTTCTGTTTCAGGAGTAAAATACCTTTCTAGTTTTCCTAACTTTTGTTCAATGCAACTCTTTAAACCTGGTGTTACATCGATGTTTTTTCCGCTAATGATAAAGTTCATGCTGCCAACCCCTTTTCGGTATATTCTACAAATAATAGAAATAAAAATGAGTTATTTGTAGTATGTTTGTATTATACATCAAAATTCCGCGAAGAGCAATAAAATATTTGATAAAAATATAAAAAAATAATAAAAGACTGACAAAAGAAAGGTTTTATGGATAGTGTTCGCGGAAAAGAAATCAGGTGTCCATTTGGACACCTGAAGTAAATTAGTTTTGAGTGGAAGATGATCGATGAAATTTTTTTAGAATCCATGGATAGAGGAAGATTACCCATAGAACTAAAAGAAAGTAAGCGAACATATCTGCCGGAAGGGAGTCGCCGAACAGAAATTCTATCCCGATTTTGAAGGAAACGGCGACGAGAAGACCGATAATGAGTTTTCCAATCTGAAACGGGATCGATCCTTTGACGGAAAAATTCACATAGCGATTTTCAAGATACCAGCCGACACCGAATCCAATCCCTGCAGCAGATGCTTTGCAACAGTCAGATGCGTAGTGAAGTGAGATATCCCCATGGGAAAGTAGGAATAAGGCATAGATACTGACAGCAGAAGAAAGGAGCAGGAGTGACAGAAGAATCAGCCTTCTGTATCGCGTGGAATCCAGAAGGAAATCGCTTGCTTTATACACGGCAAAGGAAATACAAAGTGAAACTGCCATAGATACAACTACATCTTTCGGTGTGTGTACCCCGAGATACATGCGGGAAAATCCAATCAGTAAAAACATAAAGGCAAACAGGAGCTTAGAAAGCCAGCGTTTGCTTTTGAACATGAATGGAGCGAACAGACAAGTACCACCCTGGGTATGTCCGCTTGGAAAGGAGTAGCCGGTCGCAGCAGGTACGGCGCTTTCTACTGGAGAAAAGCTTGGATCTAATATCCAGGGCCGTGGGATCCGGAATGTGATCTTTAATGTCTGTACACACAGACCGGCAAGAAAGTAAGTAAATCCCAGCTGATAAGCAAAGCGCTTATCCACACACCAGTAGAGTGTGCAGATAACCGCTATGATGATGACTTCCTGCCCAAAATAAGTGACAAACTGAAAAAAATGTTCCCCGAAAGGAGTACGCAGTTCTGCCAGAACGTGTAAGAAGTCCATTATTTATTTCCTCGTTTTCTCATCTTTGAATCTAATATTTTTTTGCGGATGCGCAATGTCTCTGGAGTTACTTCCAAAAGTTCGTCTGTGTCGATGAAGTCCAGTGCCTCCTCGAGACTCAGTGTTCTAGGAGTTGTCAGTTTCAAGGCATCGTCTGCTCCTGAAGAGCGAGTATTGGTAAGATGCTTTGTCTTGCAGACATTCAGCTCGATATCCTCTGCCTTTCCATTCTGTCCGATGACCATTCCGGCGTAGACTTTCTCGCCGGCGCCGATGAATAACGTTCCGCGTTCTTGTGCGCTATATAATCCGTAAGTGACAGATTCACCAGTCTCAAAGGCAATGAGAGAACCTTGCTTACGGTACTGAATATCTCCTTTGTATGGCGCATAGCCGTCAAAGGCAGTATTTAAGATTCCGTTTCCTTTTGTATCTGTCATAAACTCTCCGCGGTAGCCGATCAGTCCTCTTGCAGGGATCGAAAATTCGAGCCGAGTATAGCCACCGTTAGACACACCCATATTCTGAAGTTCTCCTTTTCGTTGGCTTAATTTGTCGATGACAGTTCCGGTAAATTCATCTGGGACATCGATGTAGGCCGTTTCAATCGGCTCTAACAGCTTACCGTTTTCATCTTCTTTGTAAAGGACTTCTGCCTTGCTGACTGCAAATTCATATCCTTCCCGGCGCATATTTTCAATCAGAACGGAAAGGTGGAGTTCACCGCGGCCAGATACTTTGAAGCTGTCTGTATTTTCTGATTCCTCTACGCGCAGACTGACATCGGTATTCAGCTCACGGAACAGACGGTCTCGCAAATGTCGGGAGGTAACATATTTTCCCTCCTGTCCTGCAAACGGGCTGTCATTTACAATAAACTGCATAGCGATTGTCGGTTCGGAAATTTTCTGGAAAGGAATTGCGACCGGATTTTCCGGGGAACATAAAGTGTCTCCGATATGGATGTCTGCGATTCCGGAAATTGCCACGATAGAACCAATCGTTGCTTCTTTTACTTCTACTTTATTCAGTCCGTCAAATTCATACAATTTACTGATCTTTACACGTTTCTGTTTGTCCGGCTCATGGGCATTGACAAGCATGACTTCCTGATTGACGGCAATCGTACCATTGTCGACTTTTCCGACACCGATTCGTCCAACATATTCATTGTAGTCGATCGTGCTGATCAGTACCTGTGTATCTGCATCCGGGTCGCCTTCCGGTGCAGGAATGTAATCGATGATCGTCTCAAAGAGCGGGATCATGTTTTCCGGATTGTCTGTCAGATCAAGGATTGCATGACCAGCCTTGGCAGATGCATAGACAAATGGACAGTCCAGCTGCTCGTCAGATGCGTCAAGATCCATGAAAAGTTCTAAGATTTCATCGATTACTTCGTCTGGGCGTGCTTCCGGGCGGTCGATCTTATTGATGCAGACAATGACCGGAAGGTCAAGCTCGAGCGCTTTTTTCAGAACGAATTTTGTCTGTGGCATTGCACCTTCGAAAGCATCTACAACAAGAACAACCCCATTTACCATTTTTAATACACGTTCTACTTCACCGCCGAAATCAGCGTGTCCTGGGGTGTCGATAATGTTGATCTTTGTATCCTTATAGTATACGGCAGTATTTTTTGAGAGAATCGTGATTCCACGTTCTCTTTCAATGTCGTTAGAATCCATGACGCGTTCTGCCACTTCCTGGTTGGCACGAAATACACCACTTTGTTTTAAAAGCTGGTCGACCAGTGTTGTTTTTCCATGGTCAACATGGGCGATGATTGCGATGTTTCGGATATCTTCTCTTTTTGTTTTCATAAATAACCTTCTTTCTATTATAAATCCATGAATAAGCACTAATAACTCATACAGTTTACCACATTGGCAATAGATTACAAGTCCTTTTTAAAAAAACACATAATATGGAAAGAACACAGAAAAAATGAGGGAAGCATATCTTGCGGTCGATTTCTGTCGATGAAAAGTCCGGGGAATGTCCAATCGGATGGTTATAAATCCGTTATCATAGAATAAAATAATAAAGACAAAAAAATACAGCAAAGAGGAGAGAGATAAATTATGTCCGATAAGATTATTGAAAACAACCAGGTAACAATTATGGGAGAGGTGGCATCCAGATTCACATTTAGTCATGAAGTATTTGGAGAAGGATTCTATATGGTAGATGTCCTCGTTAAGAGACTTAGCAATTCTGAAGATCGGATTCCACTTATGATTTCCGAGCGTCTGATAGATGTGACCAAAGATTATACAGGGGAATTTATCATGGCAAGTGGACAGTTTCGGTCGTATAACAGACACGAGGAACATAAGAATCATCTTGTACTTTCCGTGTTTGTTCGGGAGGTAGCATTTGTGGATGAGGAACTTGATGGGGCGAAGACAAATAATATTCTTTTAGATGGATACATCTGTAAAGCACCTGTTTACCGCAAAACCCCTCTTGGGAGAGAAATTGCAGATCTTCTGCTTGCAGTGAACAGACCATATGGGAAATCTGACTACATACCATGTATCTGTTGGGGAAGAAATGCAAGATATGCTTCCGGATTTGCAGTGGGAGAACATGTGCAGATTTTAGGAAGGATCCAAAGCAGAGAATATGTGAAAAAATTGTCTGAGACAGAGACAGAAAAACGTGTGGCATACGAAGTGTCAGTCAGCAAGCTGGAATGTATCGGTGCTGAAATAAGTGAAGAAGAGTAGTAGGAATAGCTGTGGCTCCATTGACATTAGAAAAAAATGATGATAAAATTTCAGACAAGAAATCGCTGATGAAATGAAAAAAATCAAAGTAAAACTGATGTTTAGGAGGATAAATATGGCAATTTTTACAGGAGCAGGAGTAGCGATCATAACGCCGTTTCATGAAGATGGAAGTATTAATTATGATCAGTTAAAGAAGCTGGTGGATTATCATTGTGAGAATGGAACAGACAGTATCGTAATCTGCGGAACAACAGGGGAATCTGCGACAATGACGGAGGAAGAACATCTGGAGTGTATTAAACGCACGATTGATTTTACTGCAGGAAGGATTCCGGTGATTGCAGGGACGGGATCAAACTGTACTGCAACAGCGGTAGAGCTGTCCAGAGAGGCTGCAAAAGCAGGAGCAGACGGACTCCTTGTTGTAACTCCGTATTACAATAAAGCGACGCAGAAAGGGTTGATCGAACATTATAAGGCAATCGCAAGAGAAGCAGATGCGCCGATCATCATGTACAGTGTGGCAAGCCGTACCGGGTGTAATATTGAACCGGCGACAGTTGCGGCGTTGGTAAAAGAAGTCGATAACATTGTGGGCGTGAAAGAAGCCTCCGGTAATATTTCACAGGTGGCAAAGATCATGCAGCTGACACAGGGAGATATCGATCTGTATTCTGGAAATGATGATCAGATCGTTCCGATTTTGGCTCTGGGAGGAAAGGGGGTTATCTCTGTATTATCCAATGTGGCTCCAAGAGAGACGCATGAGATCTGTGCAAAATTCTTTGCAGGAGATATTGCAGGAAGCAGAGAACTTCAATTAAAAGCGATTCCGCTGATCAATGCACTGTTCAGTGAAGTTAACCCGATCCCTGTTAAGAAGGCAGTTTCTTTGATGGGAATGGAAGCCGGTGGACTGCGGATGCCGCTGACAGAGATGGAAGAAGCAAATGCACAGAAATTGGCACAGGCAATGAGAGCGTTTGGAATTCAGCTCGCATAGAGAAAGCATAGAGGAGCTGCCATAGGATGGAAGCTGTCGGAAGAATGTAGTATTGTAGGAAGAAAAGAACTGCATTCTGTCCGGACAGTCATTCTGTGGCAGCCCCTTTTGTCAATTGTATCGCAAAACCTCGCACATTCGCTGTGAGGGCTGTAAAACATAAGAAAATGGAGGAGAAGATGATGGTAAAAGCAATTATGCACGGATGTAATGGGAAAATGGGGCAGGTAATTTCCAATCTTGTAAAGGAAGATGATGGGATTGAGATTGTTGCAGGAATTGATAAATATACAGGTGTGAAAAATGAATATCCGGTTTTTACGGATATTGCGGACTGTGATGTGGAGGCAGATGTCGTGATTGATTTCTCCAATGCACTTGCAGTGGACGGACTGCTTTCTTACTGTGGAGAGAAAAAGCTTCCGGTGGTACTTTGTACTACTGGATTGTCTGAAGAGCAGCTTGCACAGGTACAGTGTGTTTCTGAAAAGACAGCAGTGCTGAAATCGGCAAATATGTCGCTGGGAATCAATATGCTGTTAAAGCTTCTTCAGGATGCTGCCAAAATTCTTGCTCCGGCAGGATTTGATATTGAACTGGTGGAAAAGCACCATAATCTGAAAGTAGATGCCCCAAGCGGGACAGCGCTTGCACTGGCGGACAGCGTAAATGAAGCGCTTGGAAATGCGTATGAATACGTTTACGACAGAAGCAAAGAACGCAAAAAAAGAGAAAAGAAAGAAATCGGAATCTCGGCAGTGCGCGGCGGAACGATTGTAGGAGAACACGAAGTGATTTTCGCCGGAGCAGATGAAGTGATTGAATTTAAGCATACGGCATACTCGAAAGCAGTCTTTGGAAAAGGTGCTGTGGAAGCGGCAAAATACCTTGCAGGGAAACAAGCCGGACTTTATGACATGAGTGATGTGATTGAATCTTCTTCTGAAAATCAATAGAAAAAATTACCATTACTTTCCGAATGTATAGAATGGCAGGGAATGCAGACAATATTGGCGAGAAGCAATTCTTACTACATTTCAGGAAAGGAAGATAGCCAGATGAAGAGAGCAAAGAAAATGATACTCAGTATTTTGTGTGTGAGTGTTCTTTTGTGCATGACAGCGTGTGCAAGGGGAAACAAAGATAATGTGGCAGATGATAATACTGCAACGGGAACAAATGAAGAGAAGAAAAATGACAGTGAAAGAAAGCGGGAAGAAACAAATACAGATGGAGAGACGCCGCGTGACGGAGTGCTTGAAGATGTAGGGGATGCCGTGGAAGATGGAGCAAGAGACGTCAAAGACGGAGTAGAAGATGTCCTTGACGGAACAGACCAGAATGACGGACGTACGGAAAAACGTATAGACGATAACAAGGATGGCGGAAATGCGGATACAATGAACGGTGCGACGGACAATACCGGACAAACGAACACGGCAAGATAGCAGAAACTGTATATTTTTTTGATTTTGGACGCCCTGCGGCTGTATGCCGTGGGGCATTCTTGCAGAGATGGCAGAAAAATGATGAAAACTCAAAAAAGAATGGGGATATTTTGCGGGAGAACAGAATGCTTTGTGGAAAAAATTTAACAAAGGTGTAAAGAAGATGGGAAGAGTTTATGAACAGTTGATAAACTTGTTGAAGAAGCGAAAGGATAGTGTTAAAATAAGAAACAGAGTAAATTTGGATAAATTAAGGAGTAGGTCATGGGTTTATTAGAGAAGATATTTGGGACGCACAGTGAGAATGAATTGAAGCGTATTTATCCGATCGTTGACAGAATTGAGGCGATGGATGAAGAAATGCAGCAATTATCCGATACAGAACTGAAAGGGAAAACAGCGGAGTTTAAGAAACGTCTGGAAGAGGGCGAGACATTAGATGATATTTTACCGGAAGCATTTGCAGTCGTAAGAGAAGCAGCTTCCCGTACCTTACATATTAAGCATTACAGAGTACAGCTGATTGGTGGAATCATTCTTCACCAGGGAAGAATCGCGGAGATGCGTACCGGAGAAGGTAAAACATTGGTTTCTACACTTCCTGCATATTTGAATGCTTTGACTGGAAAGGGAGTTCATATTGTAACAGTCAATGACTATCTGGCAAAGCGTGATGCAGAGTGGATGGGGCAGGTGCATGAATTTTTAGGACTGAAAGTCGGGGTTGTACTTAACTCGATGGATAATGATGAGCGAAGAGAGGCATATAACTGTGACATTACTTATGTGACCAACAATGAATTGGGATTTGATTATCTGAGAGATAACATGGTCATCTATAAAGAGCAGCTTGTGCAGAGAGGACTGCATTTTGCGGTTATCGATGAGGTTGACTCGGTATTGATTGATGAGGCGAGAACACCGTTGATCATTTCCGGACAGAGCGGAAAGTCTACAAAGCTTTATGATGCCTGTGACATTCTTGCAAGACAGCTTGTAAAAGGAGAGGCAAGCGGTGAATTTTCCAAGATCAACGCGATCATGGGAGAGGAAATCGAGGAGACAGGTGATTTCATCGTCAATGAGAAAGAAAAGAATGTCAACCTGACAGAAGAAGGTGTGAAGAAGGTAGAGAAGTTCTTCAACATTGAGAACCTTGCAGATGCGGAGAATCTAGAGATTCAGCATAACATTATTCTTGCTTTGCGTGCGCACAACTTAATGTTTAAAGATCAGGATTATGTTGTGACTTCTGACGGAGAGGTAATGATCGTTGATGAGTTCACCGGACGTATTATGCCGGGAAGACGTTATTCCGATGGACTCCATCAGGCCATTGAGGCAAAAGAACATGTAAAAGTAAGACGGGAAAGTAAGACGCTGGCAACAATCACCTTCCAGAACTTGTTTAATAAGTTTGAGAAAAAGAGCGGTATGACAGGTACTGCGTTGACAGAAGAGAAAGAATTCCGCGATATTTACGGTATGGATGTTGTTGAGATTCCGACGAACAGACCGGTGCAGAGAGTTGATTTAAACGATGCGGTATATAAGACAAAGAAAGAAAAATTTGAAGCGGTGATCGAGGAGATCATCGAGGCACATGCCAAAGGTCAGCCAGTTCTTGTCGGTACGATCACGATTGAGACATCAGAACTCCTCAGTAAGATGCTGAAGAAGAGAGGAATCCAACATAAGGTGTTAAATGCCAAATTCCACGAGAAAGAGGCGGAAATCGTAGCAGATGCAGGTGTGCATGGCGCTGTAACTATCGCTACGAATATGGCCGGTCGTGGTACTGATATTAAGCTGGACGATGCGGCGAGAGAAGCAGGAGGACTGAAGATCATCGGTACAGAGCGACATGAATCAAGACGTATCGATAATCAGCTGCGTGGACGTTCTGGACGACAGGGAGATCCGGGAGAATCCAGATTCTATATTTCGCTGGAAGATGATCTGATGAGACTCTTTGGTTCGGAACGACTGATGAATGTCTTTAACACACTCGGTGTGGAGGATGGAGAGCAGATTGAACATAAGATGTTGTCCAGTGCGATTGAGAAGGCTCAGAAGAAGATTGAGAATAATAACTTTGGAATCCGTAAGAACTTACTTGAGTACGATCAAGTTATGAATGAACAAAGAGAGATCATTTACGAAGAGCGAAGAAGAGTACTTGACGGAGAAAGTATGAGAGATTCTATTTATCATATGATCACGGAATACGTGGAAAATGTTGTGGATTCCTGCATTTCTCCGGATGTAGATTACGAAGAATGGGATCTGACCGAGCTGGATGTCAACCTGCATGCAACACTCCCAATCAAGATTCCGACAATCGAAGATGTCAAAGGTATGAACCAGAAAGAATTAAAGCATCTTTTGAAAGAGCGCGCCGTAAAAGCTTATGAGGAGAAGGAAGCAGAATTTCCGGAGCCGGAGCATTTAAGAGAGATTGAACGTGTGATTCTTCTGAAGGTTATCGACGCAAAATGGATGGATCACATTGACGATATGGATCAGCTGCGACAGGGAATCGGGCTTCAGGCGTATGGACAGAGAGATCCACTTGTAGAGTATAAGATGATGGGTTACGATATGTTTGGAGAGATGACAGCGGCAATTGCAAAAGATACAGTACGTCTCCTCTTTAACGTAAGAATTGAACAGAAAGTAGAACGTGAACAGGTTGCAAAAGTGACTGGAACAAATAAAGATGAAAGTGCAGCACATACGCCGATGAAGCGGGAGGAGAAGAAAGTATATCCGAATGATCCTTGTCCGTGTGGAAGCGGCAAAAAGTATAAACAGTGCTGTGGTCGTAAAGCATAAAAGAAAGGAAATTTCTCTGCGGGCAGATATCTGCCTTCGCGGGAGAAATTTCTTTTTACAGATTTTTAGATAAAAATTTTGAAAATTGGAAAGAGGTGATCAAGGTGGTAGCATTGGATGAGATTAAGAGTATTTTAAATACATATGAGGCACCGCTGAAAGAACTGAGGGATTCACTTTGACCCGGAAGGGAAGAAGCAGAGAATCGAGGAATTAGAAAGAAAAATCGGAGAGGCAGACTTTTGGGATGACGCAGAACATTCTCAAAAAGTGATGAAAGAACTGAAAAGCCTGCAAGATTCGGTGAAAAGAACTGAGGAACTGTACCGGCAGTATGAGGATATTCAGATTTTGATCGATATGGCATACGAGGAAAACGATGAGAGTATGATCAAAGAGATCGAGACAGAGTTAAAACAGATCGAGAGCACATATGAAGAACTGCGGATCGAGACGCTTCTGTCAGAAGAGTATGATAAGGATAATGCAATTGTTACCTTACATGCGGGAGCGGGCGGTACAGAGGCTTGTGACTGGGTGAATATGCTGTACCGAATGTACAATCGCTGGATTGAGAGCAAAGGATTTACAACAGAAGTGCTCGATTATCTTGACGGGGATATTACAGGGATCAAGACAGTAACCTTTGAGGTCAATGGAGAGAATGCATATGGATATTTGCAGTCAGAAAAAGGAGTGCACAGGCTGGTGCGGATTTCTCCGTTTAATTCAGCAAATAAAAGACAGACTTCGTTTGCCTCATGTGATGTGGTGCCGGATCTCGAAGATGACATTGATATTGAGATTAATGAAGATGAATTGAAAATTGATACTTACCGGGCGAGCGGCGCCGGCGGACAGCATGTCAATAAAACATCATCCGCGATCCGTCTGACACACCTGCCAACCGGGATCGTGGTACAATGCCAGAATGAGCGTTCCCAGCACAGCAATAAGGAAAAGGCAATGCAGATGTTAAAGGCGAAGCTTTATCTGCTGAAGGAACAAGAACAGGCAGAAAAAGTATCGGGAATCCGGGGTGAAGTAAAGGAGATCGGGTTTGGAAACCAGATCCGTTCCTATGTGATGCAGCCTTATACGCTTGTGAAGGATCACAGAACGAATGAGGAAAGCGGAAACGTTACAAGTGTGCTGGATGGGAATCTGGATCCGTTTATCAATGCCTATCTAAAGATGCGAAATGCAAAAAAGGAAGAAAAATAAAAGTCTGGTGATCCAGACAAGGAGAGTGGAACGTTATGGATAAGACAAAGTATTATGTATTAAAGAAAAAGGCTGTTCCGGAAGTACTTTTAAAAGTCGTAGAAGTAAAAAGGCTTCTTGCTGCTGAGCGGGGGCTGACCATTCAGGAAGCGACAGAGCGAATCGGAATCAGCAGAAGCTCTTTCTACAAATACAAAGACGATATATTTCCGTTTCATGAAAATGAAAAAGGGCAGACAGTGACGATGGTCATTCAGATGGATGATACACCGGGACTTTTAGCAGAACTTCTCAGAGAGGCGGCAAAGTATCGTGCGAATATCCTGACTATTCATCAGAGTATTCCGATCAACGGAATTGCAACATTGACACTTAGTATAGAAATTTTATCGACAACAGGAAATATATCGGAGATGGTGGACGAGATGGAAGAAAATGAAGGCGTCCATTATCTGAAAATTGTAGGCAGGGAGTAGACTATGATAAATATTGCAGTATTAGGATATGGAACAGTAGGCTCCGGGGTAGTAGAGGTGCTCGACACAAACAGAGAGTGTATCAGCCAGAGAGTCGGAGAAGAAATCCGGGTAAAATATGTGCTGGATCTCAGAGACTTTCCGGGAGATCCGGTACAGAACATACTGATCCATAATTTTGAGGAAATCATCCGGGATGAGGATGTTAAAATCGTTGTAGAAGTTATGGGAGGGATTGAGCCTGCATATACTTTTGTGAAGCGCTCACTTCTCGCTGGAAAGAGTGTGGCGACATCGAACAAGGCGCTTGTAGCAAAGCACGGAGCAGAACTTTTATCAATCGCAAAAGAAAAGCAGATCAATTTTTTATTTGAGGCAAGTGTGGGAGGAGGAATCCCGATTATCCGCCCGCTCAATTCTTCTATGACCGCAGATGAGATTGAAGAGATTACAGGGATCTTAAATGGAACAACAAACTATATGCTGACGAAGATGTTCTATGAAGGAGCAGGGTACGAAGAAGTGCTCCGGCAGGCGCAGGAAAACGGATATGCAGAGAAGAATCCGGAAGCAGATGTAGAAGGTTATGATGCATGTCGTAAGATTGCAATCCTATCCTCTCTGATCTCGGGACATCAAGTTGATTTTGAGGATATTTACACAGAAGGGATCACAGAAATCACAGAGAGGGATATGGAGTACGCAAAGCAGATGCAGATGACGATTAAGCTGCTTGCGAGCAGTAGAAGAAGCGGCGAATGCTTAAGCGCGATCGTGGCACCATGTCTTCTTGAGAATACCCATCCTCTTTTTGGAGTCAATGGAGTATTTAATGCGATTTTTGTACATGGAAATGTACTTGGGGATGCGATGTTTTATGGAAGTGGCGCGGGAAAACTTCCGACCGCGAGTGCAGTTGTGGCAGATGTTGTGGAGGAAGCAAAAAATCTGAACCGCAATGTTATGACCATGTGGAAGAGTGATAAGCTAAAACTTCAGGATAAAGGCGATACAATCCGAAGATTTTTTGTGCGGATCACAGGAAATGCGGAGGCGATGAAGACTTATATCGAGAGTATTTTCGGACCGGTTCAGATTGTGATGCTTCCGGATGTGGAGGAAGAGTTTGGATTTCTCACAGGGCGCATGACGGAGCGGGCATATGAGGAGTGTGCGGCAAAATTTCCGAATATTATCCGTATGATCCGCATGCAGGAGCAGAGCGGGTCCAAAGAGTAAAAGATTCTTCGGAATGTCTGGTACGAGAACAAGGAGAAAGGAGAGTCTGTTCGTGTAAAATAGAAAGCGGACAGAAAAGTGATATGCTGATAGTGAAAAAATTTGGCGGCAGTTCCGTTGCGAACAAGGAGCGGATCTTTCGGGTCGCAGAGCGATGTATAGAAGAATATAAGAAGGGAAATGATGTTGTAGTTGTACTGTCCGCAATGGGAGATACGACTGATGAACTGCTTGCAAAAGCTGCTGACATCAATCCGAATGCACCAAAGAGAGAGCTGGATATGCTTCTGACGACAGGAGAACAGGTTTCTGTATCATTGATGGCGATGGCAATGCACGCACTCGGAGTGCCGGCAGTTTCTCTGAATGCGTATCAGGTTATGATGCATTCCACCTCTAGATATGGAAATGCAAGATTTAAGCGAATTGATTCAGAACGGATCAGACACGAATTGGATTCTCGGAAGATTGTCATTGTCACCGGCTTTCAGGGAGTCAATAAATATGATGATTATACAACACTTGGAAGAGGTGGTTCGGATACAACTGCAGTGGCGCTTGCAGCGGCATTGCGCGCAGATGCGTGTGAGATTTATACAGATGTAGATGGAGTATACACAGCAGATCCGCGTGTTGTAAAAAATGCGAGAAAATTAAAAGAGATTACCTATGATGAAATGCTGGAATTAGCAACTTCGGGGGCGAAAGTGCTTCATAATCGCTCTGTGGAGATGGCAAAAAAATATGGCGTACAGCTGGTAGTCAGATCTAGCATGAATTTAGAAGAAGGAACGACTGTGAAGGAGGTAGCGAAGATGGAGAAAATGTTGATCAGTGGGGTAGCAGGGGATAAGAATACAGCACGAATTTCAGTACTTGGAGTCAGTGACCAACCGGGAGTGGCATTTAAGATCTTCCACACGTTGGCAAAAAATAATATCAATGTGGACATCATCCTTCAGTCTGTCGGACGGGAAGGGACAAAGGACATTTCTTTTACTGTTTCTCAGGAAGATCTAAAGCCGGCACTGGCAATCCTGGAGGAATATCAGGAGCCAATGACAATCCGGGAGATCAAGTGGGAGGATACTGTTGCAAAAATATCAATCGTGGGAGCGGGTATGATGAGCAATCCGGGGGTTGCGGCAAAGTTATTTGAATCGCTCTACAACAATGGAATCAATATCAACATGATCTCTACTTCAGAAATACGTATTACGGTTCTGATCGATGAGAAGGAAATTGACAAGGCAATGCAGGCAGTCCATGATGGGTTTGGACTTGGAGATGTGTAAGAACGAGAGGGAAAACAAAAAAGGGAGGGTGAAGTAGGACCCTCTCTTGTGTATTTGCAAAAAGATTTTGCTAAGATCAGAGCAGTTTCATCTGACTCAGAGCGCTGTTGTGATATTGTGGACAGAACGTTACATCTTCGCCAAACCAGTCAGGCGGAGTGAAATGTTCAGCGGACATTGCATCTGCAAATTCAACTTCTGCAATTTGGAGTCCGGAGAGCTTGCCGGAAAAAATATCCAGTTCGATGGTAAGCGAGTCGGAGAGCGGAATCATATAGCGAGTTTTTTCGATGCAGATTCCGTCAATCTTTGTCTTAAGATGTTCGTAGCCTTCAGCGGTCAGAGGAAGATTGTGTTCTTCTCGGATCATCATGCCGCGGGATTTGTAGGTGAGTTCATAGCGGTCGTTATCCTTTCGGATACGCACGACGGGGTTTGTGCAGAGATAGCCCTGTTCAATCGTGCGAAAGGGAAAGGAAGACAGATCAAAAGGGATTGTGTGGATCAGATATTTACGTTCGATTTCCATAAAAAATACCTCCAGTGATTTTTACATACAGCGACAAATTTGTGTCGGTTATTTAAAATAACAGTTCAAAATACTCTTCGGTATCATAGTACAGATAAATGAAAATGTAAAGCAGTCATGGAAAAAATACGTAGGGAAAGGAAAGGTTGATATGAAAAAAGAAGCTGTGATCTTTCTTGCAGAAGGATTTGAAGAAGTGGAAGCACTGGCAGTTGTGGATGTACTGCGCAGGGCGGGAGCCGTTGTTCGTATGGTATCAGTCAGCGGCAAGAAGTATGTGGCAGGTTCTCATCAAATTTGCGTGCAGGCAGATGAAGTGTTTGGAGAAAAGACTTATGAGGAGGCAGAGGTGGTGATTCTTCCGGGAGGCATGCCGGGAACACTCCATTTGAAAGCACATGAAGGAGTAAGAAGTGTTGTAAAAAGGGCAGCCAAAGAAAAGGTTGTGGCTGCAATCTGTGCGGCTCCTACCGTGCTTGCGGATATGGGGCTGTTGGAAGGAAAAGAGGCAACCTGCTATCCGGGGATGGAAAAAGACATGTGCAAGGCTGTCTGCCGGGAGGAGAAGGTAGTACAGTCGGGAAACATCATTACCGGAAGAGGGCTGGGCACTGCAATTGATTTTGCGTTGAGGTTGACAGAAGTATTGTTTGGCAGAGAACAGGAAGAGAAAGTCAGAGAGACTATCGTATATTCTGCGCAGGAATAAAACAAAATGGAAATGAGGTATCTATGCGGAAACAGAAAAGGATCATGATATGTTTTTGTCTGCTGCTCGGCATGAGTTTGGTCGGCTGTGGAGTATTGAAAGGATTTGATGCAGAAGCCTATACGGAGGCAGTTTTAAAGCAGCGGCTTTCGGGGGATACAAAAGCAATTGCCAGACTTACCGAGGAGATGTCAGAAGAAGAACTGACCGCACAGTACGAGAAAGAAGTGCAGACGTTTGTTGCGGGATATATCACAAAGGATGTGTCGATGGGAGAAGAATTGACAGAAAAATATACGGCATTGTGTTCCGAAATTTTTAAAAGTCTGAAGTATGAAACGGCGAAAGCCGAAAAGAAGGATAAGAATACTTATGATGTGAATGTGGATATTTATCCGACGGATATATTTGTGACTTTTTCAGAAAAATTAAAACATCCTGCAGATGAAATGATCCAGAAGGCAGAAAATGGTGAGTATAAAGGTACTGAGGAAGAAATCAAGACCCAAATGCAAAGCGAGTTTTTAGAATATTCCTATACGCTCTTAGAAGAGAGTTTCGAGGGAGCGCAAAATGGCAAAAAAGAAACGGTAGTGTTGACGATCAGCAATAAGGAGAAAAAGGGATTTGCAGTTGAAGAAGAAAGCTTTTCAAACTTTCTTACAGCAATACTCAGACTTGATGAAGTGAAATGACCTGGCAGGGAAATGCAAAATAATTTGAAATACACACTAGTAATTTCAGATACTTTATGCTATAATTTTTTAGTGACTCTGAGTAGGAGTAATTATACGAAGTGAAAAACAAAAGTTACCATATATAAGGAGGAAACTGTAAATGAGTTTACAAGTAGAAAATTTAGAAAAGAACATGGCGAAGCTTACAATCGAAGTGTCCGCTGAAGAATTAGAAAAAGCAATCCAGGGTGCATACTTAAAACAGAAAAATAAAATCAGCGTACCAGGATTCCGTAAAGGAAAAGTTCCGCGTCAGATGATCGAGAAAATGTATGGAGCAGAGATTTTCTATGATGATGCTGCAAACGCACTCATTCCGGAAGCATATTCCAATGCTTATGATGAAAGTGGATTAGAGATTGTTTCTCAGCCAAAAGTAGAAGTAGTTCAGTTAGAAAAAGGAAAACCATTTATTTTCACAGCAGAAGTTGCAGTAAAACCGGAAGTAACTCTCGGTGAGTACAAAGGTCTTGAAGTAGACAAAGTTTCTAACAGAGTAACTGCAAAAGAAGTTGAAGAAGAGATCAAAAAAGAACAGGAAAAGAATGCAAGAACAATTGAAGTAGAAGACCGTGCAGTACAGGACGGAGATGAAGTTGTATTAGACTTCGAAGGATTTGTTGATGGTGTTGCATTTGAAGGTGGAAAAGGAGAAAACTATCCGTTAACAATCGGATCAGGATCTTTCATCCCAGGATTTGAAGAGCAGTTAGTAGGTGCTGAAAAAGAAAAAGAAGTAGAAGTAAATGTGACATTCCCAGAAGAATATCATGCAGAAGAATTAGCAGGAAAACCGGCAGTGTTCAAGTGTACAGTACACGAGATCAAAGCAAAAGAACTTCCGGAGTTAGATGATGAATTTGCAGCAGAGGTTTCTGAATTTGATACATTAGACGCTTACAAAGCAGATGTAAAAGCAAAAATCAAAGAGAGAAAGAACACAGAAGGAAGAAGAAAGAAAGAAGATCAGGCAGTAGAAAAAGCAGTTGCAAACGCTACAATGGAGATTCCGGATGCAATGATCGACACTGAGGTAAGACAGATGGCAAATGATTTCTCACAGAGAATCATGCAGCAAGGACTTACTATGGAACAGTACTTCCAGTTCACAGGAATGACAGCAGAGAAGATGCTCGAAGAACTTCGTCCACAGGCTGTAAAACGTATTGAGACAAGATTAGTTCTGGAAGCAATCGCAAAAGCTGAGAACATTGAGATCAGCGATGAAAAATTAGACGAAGAATTAGCTAAAATGGCAGAAGCTTACAAGATGGAAGTAGAAAAACTGAAAGAATTCATGGGAGAAGCTGAGAAGAAACAGATGAAAGCTGATATGGCAGTTCAGGAAGCTGTTACATTCTTAGTAGAATCGGCAGTAGAAGCTTAATTCATTTTGGCATTGCAAAAAAAATAGGAGGGATATACATGAGCTTAGTACCTTATGTCATTGAACAAACAAGCCGTGGAGAACGCTCTTACGACATTTATTCAAGACTATTAAAAGACAGAATTATTTTTCTCGGAGAAGAAGTAAACGATGTGTCTGCAAGTGTGATCGTTGCCCAGTTATTATTTTTAGAGGCAGAGGATCCAGAGAAAGACATCCATCTTTACATCAACAGTCCGGGTGGCTCGGTAACGGCAGGAATGGCAATCTATGATACAATGCAGTTTATCAAATGTGACGTATCAACAACATGTATTGGTATGGCGGCAAGTATGGGAGCCTTCTTATTAGCCGGAGGAGCAAAAGGAAAAAGATATGCTCTTCCGAATGCGGAGATCATGATCCACCAGCCGTCAGGCGGTGCACAGGGACAGGCAACAGATATTAAGATCGTAGCTGACCATATCTTAAAGACCCGCACAAAATTAAATAAAATTTTAGCAGAAAATACTGGTCAGGATTTATCTGTGATCGAAGTAGACACAGAGAGAGATAACTATATGTCTGCTGAGGAAGCAAAGGCATATGGACTGATTGACGAAGTAATTATTAAGCATTAGACTAAGGAGGGGTTGTTCCGGGTGGGCATCCCCTTTCCGTGTAAAAATGAGGTGAGCATATGGCAGGAAAAATGAGCGATGATCTGATAAGATGTTCGTTCTGCAACAAGACACAGGCGCAGGTGCGTAAGCTGATTGCAGGCCCGAACGGGGCATATATCTGTGACGAGTGTATTGATGTATGTGCAGAAATTATAGAAGAAGAATTTGCTTACGAGGACGAGAGTAAATTTAGCGGAATCAATCTGTTAAAGCCGGAAGAGATCAAAGCATTTTTAGATGATTATGTAATCGGACAGGACGAAGCAAAAAAAGTGTTAGCAGTTTCCGTGTACAATCATTACAAAAGAATTATGGCAGAGAAAGACCTGGGAGTGGAGCTGCAGAAGAGTAATATTCTGATGTTAGGACCAACTGGGTGTGGAAAGACATTTCTCGCACAGACGCTTGCAAAGATTCTGAATGTACCGTTTGCGATCGCAGATGCGACTGCGTTGACAGAAGCAGGATATGTAGGAGAAGATGTGGAAAACATTCTTCTGAAGATCATTCAGGCGGCAGATGGAGATATTGAGCGCGCAGAGTATGGAATTATCTATATCGATGAGATTGATAAGATCACGAGAAAATCAGAAAATCCATCGATTACAAGAGACGTATCAGGTGAGGGAGTGCAGCAGGCGCTCTTAAAAATCCTTGAGGGAACGGTTGCCTCTGTTCCGCCACAGGGAGGAAGAAAACATCCTCACCAAGAACTGATCCCAATCGATACGACAAATATTCTGTTTATTTGCGGAGGAGCTTTTGAGGGCATTGAGAAGATCATAGAGTCTCGTGTGGATAAGAAATCAATCGGGTTCAATTCTAAGATGACAGGTGCCAATGAGCATGATAAAGACAAGCTGTTAAGTCAGGTGCTTCCGCAGGATCTTGTGAAATTTGGATTGATTCCAGAACTTGTAGGGCGAGTTCCGGTGACGGTAACTTTAGAACAGCTTGACGAAGATGCGCTGATCCGCATTTTGACGGAGCCAAAGAGTGCGATCGTCAAACAGTATCAGAAGTTGCTAGAACTTGATGGTGTAGATCTTCAATTTGATGAAGATGCACTGAAAGAGATTGCGAAGATTTCTCTTTCTAGAAAGACTGGTGCGAGAGGCCTTCGTGCAATTCTGGAAAATGTCATGATGGACACAATGTTTAAAGTGCCATCAGATGATAAGATCAAGACATGCAGAATTACAGAAAATGTAGTAAAAGGACTGGAAGATCCAGAATATGGATATGAGCGTGTACTTCTTCCAAAGAGGGAGAAAGTGGCATCAGAAAGTGCATAGAAAAGAGAAAGGGACGGGGGAAGCGGATTCTCCTGTCCTGTTTTATAATAGATAACATTTGGAGGAAATATGGAGAAAATACCGGAAAGCCTGCCGATGATTCCGCTTCGCGGCATGACGATCCTTCCAGAGATGGTCGTACATTTTGATATCAGCAGGAAAAAATCGATCGAAGCCGTGCAGGAAGCGATGGTGGGAGATCAGAGAATATTTTTAGTGACACAGCGGGAAGTGGAAACCGAAGAGCCACAGCAAAAAGAATTGTTTGAGATCGGGACGATTGGTACAATCAAACAAGTGATCAAGCTTCCGAAAAAGATTTTGAGGATTCTTGTAGTAGGAGAAGAGCGGGCAATGCTTCGCAATATTGAGTGCGGGGAGCCATACATGAGGGCGCTTGTGGAAGTAGAGCGTGAAGAAAAAAAAGAGTTGCCAGAGGAGGAAGGAATCCAGGAACAGGATCCGCAGACCGAAGCACTTGTGAGAAATCTGAAAGAAATGTTTGCAGAATTAGGGGTGAAAAGTCCGAAAGTCAGCAAAGAGACCGTTGCACAGATTCTTGATATTGACGATCCCAAAAAGCTGATCAGACAGATTTGTGCAAATATTCCGCTTCCTTATCGGGAACTTCAGGAACTATTGAATGAAGGAGATCCATGGAAACTTTACGAGCTGCTTAGTTTTAAGTTGGTCAATGAACTTCAGATTATGAATATTAAGGAAGAACTTCAGGTCAAAGTCAAAGAGCGTGTCGATAAGCACCAGAGAGAGTATATTTTAAGAGAACAGTTAAAGCTGATCCGGGAAGAACTCGGTGATGATACGACAATGAGTGATGCTGAAGAATTCGAGGCTGCGACAAAGAAAATGGAAGCATCCAAAGAAGTCAAAGAGAAGCTGATGAAAGAAATCAAGCGTTTTAAAAATTCTATGGGAAGTGCGGCAGAGACCTCGGTCATCCGAACTTATATTGAGACTATGCTGGAGATGCCGTGGGATAAGAAGAAAGAAGAAAGTTATGACTTAAGCTACGCAAAAGAGGTTCTGGAAAAAGAACATTATGGATTGGAGGAAGTCAAAGAGCGTGTGTTGGAATATCTTGCAGTCCGTACACTCACACAGAAAGGGAACACACCGATTCTGTGTCTGGTAGGACCTCCGGGAACTGGAAAAACTTCCATTGCACGGTCGCTTGCAAAAGCTCTCCACAAACCATATGTGAGAATTTCGCTCGGCGGCGTCAAAGATGAGGCGGAAATCCGGGGACATAGGAAGACGTATGTCGGTGCAATGCCAGGAAGAATTGCAAATGGGTTGAAGACAGCAGGAGTCAAAAATCCGTTGATGCTGTTAGATGAGATAGACAAAGCAAGTTCCGACTATAAGGGGGATACTTTCTCAGCACTTTTGGAAGTGCTTGACAGTGAGCAGAATTATAAGTTCCGGGATCATTATCTTGAAGTTCCAGTGGATCTTTCGGAAGTATTGTTTGTCACAACTGCAAATTCACTCCAAACTATTCCGAGACCGCTGTTAGACCGTATGGAGATCATTGAGATTAGCAGTTACACAGAAAATGAAAAAGAGCATATTGCAGACAGACACTTGATTCCGAAACAATTGGAACGTCATGGATTATCCGAGGAACAACTTCAGATCAGTAAGAATGCCGTAGGAAAGATGATCCGTTCTTACACGAAAGAAGCAGGGGTGCGCCAATTGGAGCGAAAGATTGGGGCTATTTGCAGGAAATCTGCAAAAGAGATTCTTGAGAAGGACAGAAAGAAAATCCGGGTGACGGAGAAGAATATTGAAAAGTATCTTGGAAAAGAAATCTTCACGTATGAGATGGCAAATGAAACAGACGAAGTCGGAATTGTGCGCGGGCTGGCATGGACAAGTGTCGGAGGGGATACACTTCAGATTGAAGTGAATCTGATGCCGGGAAAAGGGGAATTACTTTTAACCGGACAGCTTGGGGATGTCATGAAAGAGTCGGCGATGGCCGGGATCAGCTATATTCGCTCGATCAGTGAAAAATATGGAATTGAGGCAGATTATTTTGAAAAACATGATTTCCATGTACATATTCCGGAGGGGGCTGTTCCAAAAGACGGACCATCTGCCGGAATCACGATGGCGACGGCAATCTTTTCGGCAATTCTGAATCGAAAAGTGCGTGCAGATGTTGCGATGACAGGAGAGATCACACTGCGTGGAAGAGTGCTTCCGATTGGAGGTCTGAAAGAAAAATTGTTGGCGGCCAAGAATGCCGGGATCAAGAAGGTGCTGATCCCAGCAAGGAACAAAAGAGATGTGGAAGAACTTTCAGCAGAGATTACAAAAGGACTGGAAATCATTCCGGTAGAACAAATGGAAGAAGTGTTAGAACATGCATTTGTTCCGGAATAGGAAGGAAAGGAAAAATTATGATTATCAGAAATATTAATTTAGAGACTGTCTGCGGGATCACAAGTAAGCTGCCGGAAAATGATAAGCCGGAGATTGCGTTTGCAGGGAAATCAAATGTGGGGAAATCTTCGTTGATCAATGCGCTGATGAACCGCAAATCCTATGCAAGAATTTCAGCCACACCAGGAAAGACGCAGACAATTAATTTTTATAATATCAATGAAGAGATGTACCTTGTGGATCTCCCGGGATATGGATATGCAAAAGTGTCGGAGAAAGAGAAAATCCAGTGGGGAAAATTGATTGAAAAATATCTGCATACATCAAAACAGTTACGGGCAGTGTTTCTTCTGATCGACATCCGGCATGAACCATCAGCCAATGATAAGATGATGTATCAGTGGATCGTGGATCAAGGATATAATCCGATTATTATTGCGACAAAATTAGATAAAATCAAGCGCAGCCAGGTGCAAAAACATGTTAAAATGATAAAAGAAGGTCTGCAGCTTGTGCCGGGAACGACAGTTATTCCATTCTCTTCGGAGACAAAACAGGGAAGAGATGAGATTTGGGACCTGGTCGAGCGAGAATTTCTAAATGACGAAGAGACATTACAGGAAACTGAAAACTAAGAAGCAAAGAAAGCTTACTGATTCATAAAAAAGAGGTGGAGCATATGGAAGACAGAAGACCTTACTGGAAAGTGGCGGCAAGTCTTTTGGTCAGTCTGATTGGAACAGTCGTGTTTGTGGTGGTAGGATTTCAACTGATGAGGTATTTTATGCCATTCGTGATTGGATGGGTAATCGCAATGATTGCCAATCCGGTCGTGCGATGGCTGGAAAAGCGGTTGAAGATCGTAAGAAAGCTGGGATCAGCAATCATTATTGTAATGGTGCTCGGTCTGATCGTGACAGGACTTTACTTTGGATTCAGCAAGGCGTTTACGGAAATCAAAATTTTTATTGACAATTTTCCGGAGATGTATCAGCAGTTCGAGGAAGATTTTCGACAGATCGGAAGAGAATTCCAGGGGATTTTTCATTTGTTGCCAGCAGAACTGCAGGTGGGCTGGGATGAGATGGTCAACAATATGGATCAGGGAATGGCAGATTTGATCACGGGGATCAGCGAGCCGACAGTGACTGCAGCAGGAAACTTTGCAAAGCGTCTTCCATCTATTTTGATTGCAGTAATCGTGACGGTCATTTCTGCTTACATTTTTATTGCGGAACGTGACGAGATCATTGTGTGGAGCAAGAAGATCGCTCCAAGTGCAGTTCAGAAAAAAATGACGATGGTTGTGGACAATTTTAAATGTGCAGTGGGGGGATATTTTAAAGCGCAGTTTAAGATTATGATCGTTGTTGCACTGATCTTGAGTTTGGGCCTGGCATTCCTAAAAGTCAAGTATGTGTTACTCTGTGCAATTTTGATTGCACTGCTTGATTTTCTTCCATTTTTTGGAACCGGGACAGCAATGATACCGTGGGCTGTATTCGAGTTTCTGACAGGGGACTATAAACTTGCAATCGGTCTGATTATTTTATATGCTACCACACAGCTTGTAAGACAGCTGATTCAGCCTAAGCTTGTGGCAGATAGCATGGGACTGACGCCGCTTGTGACATTGGTTCTGCTTTATGTTGGTTACAAGATGGGAAGTGTATTTGGCATGATACTGGCAGTTCCGGCAGGAATGATCGTTATTAATATGTACAAAGCAGGAGCCTTTGATTATATTTTAGATGATGTGAAAATATTGCTCAAAGGGATTCAAAAGCTCAGAGAGCCTTAAGGGAAACCAATCCGACCGGACGTGTCTGGGAAAGATGGGAATTAGAAAAGGCGATGGAGATTTATAAAGAGAATGACGTCTATGTGATTTCCGATGAAATCTGGTCTGATCTTGTTCTCCATGGAAATCAGCATATTCCGACACAGTCTGTATCTGAAGACGCGAAAAATCGTACAGTAGCTCAGTATGCTCCGTCTAAGACATTTAATCTTGCGGGAATGGTAGGAAGTTACCATATTATCTATAACAAATATATCCGCGAGCGTGTGGAAAAAGAATCTTCCTTATGCCATTACAATTCGATCAACCTCTTATCGATGTATGCGCTGATGGGAGCTTATTGTGAAGAGGGTGCAGAGTGGACAGATGAGCTTCGCGAGGTGCTTGGTGAAAATGTAACATACGCATGTGATTTTATTGAAGCACATTTCCCTGGGGTAAAAGTGTCAAGACCGCAGGGAACGTATATGCTGTTTTTAGATTGTACGGAGTGGTGCAAGGAACATGGAACTACGATCGATGAAGTGCAGGCCAAAGGATATGAAGTAGGTGTTGTCTGGCAGGATGGGCGTGCATTCCACGGTCCATGTGCAATTCGTATGAATTTGGCACTTCCATTTAGCCGGGTAAAAGAGGCATTTGACAGACTTGCAGAGTATGTATTTTGTTAAGGTAGAAGCGGTGAAAGTTTAGATTTCCTGCTAGTTTGCAGAAGAAAAATGCGACCGTAGAGGAAATTGGGATATAGATCTGTGACAGAATATTCGATTTGAAAGAACAGGACTGCGACCTATCAGGGGGAAATGAGGAACCCAGATAGGTGCGGTCCTTTTGTTATAGGAGTGTTTCTAAAATAAAGGGAAAAGTTAACCGAGTGCTACATCCAGAATCATCATGACACAGAAGCCGACTGCAAATCCGATTGTGGCAATGTTGGAATGTGTTCCTTCACTTGCCTCAGGGATGATCTCTTCTACGATTACATAAATCATAGCTCCTGCCGCAAAACTTAGCAGGTATGGAAGGAGTGGAATCAGAAAATCGGAGAGCAGGATTACTGCGATTGCCCCAAACGGTTCCACCAGACCGGAAAGCGTACCGTAGAGAAATGATTTTCTGCGGCTGATCCCTTCTGATTTCAGTGGCATGGAGATGATTGCCCCTTCTGGGAAATTCTGAATTGCAATCCCGACAGAGAGAGCAAAAGCAGAGGCAAGAGTTACCTCTGTACCGGCATTTTTCAGTCCGGCAAATACGGCACCGACTGCCATCCCTTCCGGCAGATTGTGGATTGCGACTGCAAGAATCATCATAGTTGTTTTTTGAAAACTGCTCTTTGGTCCTTCCGGTTGCGTTTGATTGAGGTGTAGATGTGGAATCAGGCGGTCAAAGAGAAGCAGGAGCAAGATGCCGATCAGAAGACCGGATATTGCTGGGAGGAAGCTGAACTTTCCCATGCCTCTTTCGGTAGACAGATCCATTGCGGGAATCAGCAGAGACCAGACGGATGCGGCCATCATTACCCCGGAAGAAAATCCGAGCAAAGCCTTCTGCAAAAGAGGATGGATTTTGTCTTTCATAAAAAACACCATAGCTGCGCCGAGGGTAGTTCCGACAAATGGGATGGAAACCCCTGCAATTGTATTAAAATCTAACATAGAACCTCCTTGTACTTTTTGATAAAAATGAAATGTTTAATGGAAAAATTATATTGTTATCATATTGTGAAGTGTGAAAAATGTCAATGGCAATGGAAAAAGAAGAAACAGAACAAACATTCGATTTCTTCTGTACTTTTATTTTATATTCTGATATAATAGCGTAAAAGAAAGAAGATAATAGTATTACGAAGAATCCGGTTATTCGAAAAATTTGAATGACGGTGAGAACATAAAGGAGAAATAATGGAGCACTTTGAGTTAGTATCAGAATATGCCCCAACCGGTGACCAGCCACAAGCCATCGAGCAGCTTGTCAAAGGTTTTCAGGAAGGAAACCAATGCCAGACGCTTCTTGGAGTTACCGGTTCGGGGAAGACATTCACAATGGCGAATGTCATTCAACAATTAAACAAACCAACATTAATTATCGCCCACAATAAAACTTTGGCTGCTCAGTTATACGGCGAATTTAAAGAGTTCTTTCCTAATAATGCGGTAGAATATTTTGTATCCTACTATGACTACTACCAACCAGAAGCCTATGTCCCATCTTCGGATACCTACATTGCAAAGGATTCTGCCATCAATGATGAGATTGATAAGCTTCGACACTCTGCGACAGCTGCACTGTCGGAGCGAAGAGATGTGATTATTGTGGCGAGTGTATCTTGCATCTATGGACTGGGTTCACCGATTGATTATCAGGAGATGGTGATTTCGCTGAGGCCAGGTATGATCAAGGACCGGGATGAGGTCATTGCAAAGTTGATTGAGATTCAATACGATAGAAATGATATGGATTTTAAGCGTGGAACCTTCCGTGTAAGAGGCGATGTACTGGAAATCTTTCCGGCAATCTCGGAAGATTATGCAATCCGAGCAGAGTTTTTTGGAGATGAGATTGAACGGATCACGGAGATTGATCTTCTGACAGGAGAGATTAAGAGCGAACTGAGCCATATTGCAATTTTTCCGGCATCACACTACGTCGTATCGAAGGAGAGCATTGACCGGGCAACGAAGGCAATCGAGGAAGAACTGGAGGAGCAGGTTCGGTACTTTAAGAGTGAGGACAAGCTGCTGGAGGCACAGAGAATCGCAGAACGGACGAATTTTGATATCGAGATGATGAGAGAAACTGGATTCTGTTCGGGAATTGAGAATTATTCCAGACACCTGACGGGATTAAAGCCGGGAGAAGCGCCACACACATTGATTGATTATTTTCCGGATGATTTCATCATTATGATCGATGAGTCACATAAGACAATTCCGCAGATTGGGGGAATGTATGCGGGGGACCGCTCCCGCAAGAAGACTTTGGTGGACTATGGGTTTAGGCTTCCTTCGGCGTTGGATAACCGACCGCTGAATTTTGAAGAATTTGAAAGTAAGGTCAATCAAATGCTGTTTGTCTCTGCTACGCCGGGAGAGTATGAGGAACGCAATGAACTTCTGCGGGCAGAGCAGGTAATCCGTCCGACAGGACTTCTTGATCCGGAGGTGGAAGTACGTCCGGTGGAAGGGCAGATAGACGATCTTGTTGGCGAAGTGAATAAAGAGATTGCGAAGAAAAATAAGGTGCTGATCACAACGCTGACGAAGCGTATGGCAGAGGATCTTACGGATTATATGCGAGAACTTGGAATCCGGGTGAAATACCTTCATTCGGATATCGATACCTTGGAGCGGACAGAGATCATCCGCGATATGCGTATGGATGTGTTCGATGTTCTTGTGGGAATCAACCTTTTGCGAGAAGGGTTGGATATTCCGGAGATCACACTTGTTGCGATTCTCGATGCAGACAAGGAAGGATTCCTTCGTTCGGAGACATCGCTGATCCAGACGATCGGTCGAGCTGCAAGAAATGCAGAGGGTCATGTGATCATGTACGCGGATACGATGACAGATTCTATGAAGGCTGCCATTGAAGAGACAAAGCGAAGACGTCAGGTACAGATGGAATACAATGAGAAGCATGGAATTACGCCGAAGACAATACACAAATCCGTACGGGATCTGATCAGTATTTCAAAAAAGGTGTCTTCCGAGGAGATGAAGCTAGAAAAAGATCCGGAATCTATGAGTGAAAAGGAATTACAGGCTGCAATTAAGGATATTAATAAGAAGATGAAAAAAGCCGCAGCAGAACTGAATTTTGAGGTGGCAGCAGAACTAAGAGATCAGCTGATAGAATTTAAGAAAAAGCTGTTGGAGATAGAGGAATCATAAGGACAAAGAAAAGAAGAGGTAAGAAATGGCACGCAAAGCAGAAAAGAAGCAGTATATTAAGATTAGAGGTGCAAACGAACACAATCTGAAAAATATTGATGTGGATATTCCGAGAAATGAGCTTGTAGTATTGACAGGATTGAGTGGTTCTGGAAAGTCTTCTCTGGCATTTGATACGATTTATGCAGAGGGACAGAGAAGGTATATGGAGTCATTATCCTCCTACGCGAGACAGTTTCTAGGACAGATGGAGAAGCCGGATGTAGAGAGTATCGAAGGCCTTTCCCCGGCGATTTCGATCGATCAGAAATCTACGAATCGAAATCCGAGGTCGACAGTTGGAACGGTGACGGAGATTTATGATTATTTTCGATTACTGTATGCGAGGATTGGTATCCCACATTGTCCAAAGTGTGGAAAAGAGATTAAAAAGCAGACAGTGGATCAGATGACAGATCAGATTATGGAACTGCCGGAAGGAACGAAGATTCAACTACTTGCTCCGGTAGTCAGAGGGCGCAAGGGAACTCACGCAAAACTGTTTGAGAAAGCGAAGAAGAGTGGATATGTTCGTGTGCGCGTGGATGGAAGTATGTATGAACTGACCGAGGAGATTATACTGGATAAGAATATCAAGCATAATATTGAAATTGTTGTAGATCGTCTGATCGTACGGGAAGGGATTGAAAAAAGACTGTCAGATTCGATTGAGAGTGTACTGACATTGGCGGAAGGATTGCTTCAGGTAGATGTGATCGGCGGAGAAACATTAAATTTCAGCCAGAGTTTTTCCTGTCCAGATTGTGGAATCAGTATCGAAGAAATTGAGCCGAGAAGCTTTTCTTTCAATAATCCTTTTGGAGCATGTCCGGATTGTTATGGTCTTGGATATAAGATGGAATTTGATATTGATTTGATGATCCCGGATAAAACACTCAGTATCAATGACGGAGCGATTACGGTGATCGGATGGCAGTCTTGCACAGATAAAGGGAGTTTTACAAGAGCAATCCTGGAGGCACTCTGCAAAGAGTACGGGTTTGATCTGGATACGCCGTTTGAGGACTATCCGGAAGCGGTGCAGCATGTGCTGATTCATGGTACAGATGGAAGGGAAGTGAAAGTATACTATAAAGGACAGCGGGGCGAAGGTGTTTATGATGTCGCGTTTGAGGGACTGCTAAGGAATGTAGAGCGCCGATACCGGGAGACTGGCTCTGAGACGATGAAAGCAGAATATGAATCTTTTATGCGGATTACCCCGTGTCATACTTGTGGGGGACAGCGTTTGAAGAAGGATGCGCTTGCAGTGACTGTCGGCGGAATGAATATTGCGGAGGTAACCGCATTATCAATCGAAAAATTGCAAAAATTTCTTGCAGAACTCGTGTTGACAGAGACACAGGAGCTGATCGGCGGACAGATTCTAAAGGAGATCAAAGCGAGGACAAATTTTCTGATGGATGTTGGGCTGGATTACCTTACCCTTTCTCGGGCGACAGGAACACTCTCCGGCGGTGAGGCACAGAGAATCCGACTGGCGACCCAGATCGGTTCCGGACTTGTAGGTGTGGCCTACATCCTTGATGAGCCGAGCATTGGACTGCACCAGAGAGACAATGACAAGTTGTTAAAGACGTTGAAGCATTTAAGAGACCTTGGAAATACACTGATTGTTGTAGAACATGATGAAGATACGATGAAGGAAGCGGATTATATTGTCGATATCGGTCCTGGGGCAGGAGAGCACGGCGGAGAAGTTGTAGCGGCAGGTACGGCAAAAGAGATTATGAAAAATAAAAAATCTGTGACGGGCGCGTATCTGAGCGGTCGGAAGAAGATTCCGGTACCGGAAGAAAGAAGGGAGCCGAAAGGATTTCTTAAGATTCTTGGAGCAAGAGAAAACAATTTGAAAAATATTGATGTGGAGATTCCACTGGGGGTCATGACATGTGTGACAGGAGTCTCGGGATCTGGAAAGAGTTCTCTTGTGAATGAGATTTTATATAAAGCACTGGCAAAAGAACTGAACCGCGCCCGGACAATTCCTGGAAAGCATACGCGGATCGAAGGGCTGGAACAGGTAGATAAAGTAATCAATATAGACCAATCTCCAATCGGAAGGACGCCGAGATCGAATCCGGCAACTTATACGGGAGTCTTTGATCTGATCCGTGATCTGTTTGCGGCAACAGCAGACGCAAAGGCCAGAGGGTATAAGAAAGGAAGATTCAGTTTTAATGTCAAGGGAGGACGATGTGAAGCGTGCAGTGGAGATGGGATTCTGAAAATCGAGATGCACTTTTTGCCGGATGTCTATGTACCATGTGAAGTTTGTCATGGAAAAAGGTATAACCGTGAGACGTTGGAGGTAAAATATAAAGGAAAAAGTATTTATGATGTACTCAATATGACTGTGGAAGAAGCACTTCATTTCTTTGAAAATGTGCCGAGCATCCGCAGGAAAATGGAGACGTTGTATGATGTAGGACTGTCTTACATTCGTCTTGGACAGCCATCCACCACATTGTCGGGAGGAGAAGCGCAGAGGATCAAATTGGCGGCGGAATTGAGTAAGCGCAGCACCGGAAAAACGGTGTATATCTTGGATGAACCGACAACTGGACTGCATTTTGCGGATGTGCATAAGCTTACAGAAATTTTGCAGAAGCTGTCTGCAGATGGAAATACAGTGGTAGTCATTGAGCATAATCTGGATGTGATTAAAACGGCTGATTATCTGATCGATATCGGTCCGGAAGGAGGAGACAAAGGAGGGACGGTGATCGCAAAAGGAACACCGGAACAGGTTGCCGCTTCCGAATGCTCTTACACCGGAAAGTATATTGCACCGCTGTTGCGGCAGGGGGAATAAACAAAAAATCAGACAGACAAAAATGAGGAAAGGGGAATCGAGATGTCGGCAGATATCGGAATTGATCTGGGAACTGCAAGCGTACTCGTGTTTATAAAAGGCAAAGGGGTTGTATTAAAGGAGCCCTCTGTCGTGGCACTGGACCGGGATACGAAAGAGATAAAAGCCATTGGAGAAGAAGCTAGACTGATGCTTGGAAGGACACCGGGGAATATCATCGCGATCAGACCTTTGGAAAAAGGTGTTGTATCAGACTATACGGTCACAGAAAAGATGATTAAATATTTTGTGCAGAAGTCGCTCGGAAGAAGGATGTTAAAGAAACCTAGAATCAGCATTTGTGTTCCGTGTCAGATCACAGAAGTGGAACAGAAGGCCGTGGAGGAGGCTGCTTATGCAGCAGGAGCAAGAGAAGTCTGTCTTGTGGAAGAACCGGTGGCGGCAGCGATCGGAGCTGGTTTGGATATTATGAAACCATTTGGCAATATGATCGTAGATATTGGCGGCGGAACAACGGATGTGGCGGTGATTTCGCTGGGGGCAGCAGTGGTCCATACTTCTGTGAAGACGGCGGGGAATGATTTTGATGAGGCAATTGCACGCTATATGAGAAAAAAGCAGAATCTGCTGGTTGGTGATCGTACGGCGGAGGAGATTAAGATCAAAGTGGGAACGGTTTATCCGCTTGAAGAGGAACTGGAGATAGAGATCAGAGGACGGAATCTTGTGACGGGATTGCCGAAAACAGTTACGGTGACTTCCTCAGAGACAGAGTCTGTCCTGAGGGAAGTGGCAGACCAAATTGTAGAGTCGGTGATACATGTACTGGAGCAGACACCACCGGAATTGTCAGCGGATATTTTGGAGCGTGGAATTATGCTGACCGGAGGAGGTGCACTTCTGCGGGGGATGGATACACTGATGGAGGAGAAGACGGGAATCCGGACGATGGCAGCAGAAGATCCGATGAAAGTTGTTGCAGTGGGAAGTGGACAATTTGCAGAAGTTACTGGGATGAGAAGAAATTCTTAGTCAGGTTTAGATTTTACAAAAAACATTGAAAATAATAGAGCATAAGCTGCCGGGAAGTAAGGAATTCGGAAGAACAGACAGAGGAAGGGAAATCCTGTGAAAAAGTTTGGATGAAAGCTTTAGTTCACGGCAGTTTTTTTTATATATTTTGTGTGATAGAAGGAGCATATGTATTTTCTGAAAAGCAATCTACAAAGGAGTTTTCATGCTTTTAAGAACATGGTACGATAGAAACAGATTTAACAGAAAAGGAAAAGAGCAGGAACATGGAGAAAATAATCGGATATGTGGAGCACATTGTGTTTCGCAATGAAGACAATGGTTATACGGTGTTTCATCTGCACAATGAAGATGGGGATCTGACTTGTGTCGGGATGTTTCATTATATTAGCGAGGGAGAGTTTCTGGAGGTATCCGGAGAATATACGAATCATGCGGTGTATGGATCACAGCTTCAAGTACAGGAGTATCGGGTAAAAGAGCCAGAAGATCTTCATTCTATAGAAGTTTATCTTGGTTCCGGAGCAATCAAGGGACTTGGAAGTGCGCTGGCAGGCAGAATTGTAAGAAAATTCAAAGGGGATACCTTCCGCATCATCGAAGAAGAGCCGGAACGTCTCGCAGAGATCAAAGGAATCAGCGAGAGAATGGCAAGAGAGATTGCAGTGCAGGTAGAAGAGAAGAAGGAAATGCGACAGGCAATGTTGTATTTGCAGAAATATGGTATTTCAACAACACTTGCGGCAAAGATTTATCAGCATTATGGACAGAGCATTTATCGCGTGGTCGAACAGAATCCGTATCAGCTGGCAGATCATGTAGAGGGGGTTGGATTTAAGACTGCCGATGAGATCGCAGCAAAGGTAGGGATCCATACAGACTCTGATTTCCGAATCCGGAGTGGTATCTTTTATACGTTGCTTCAGGCAGTTGGGGAAGGACACGTGTACCTTCCGGAACAGACACTGCTTGCGCGAACAAGCCAACTTTTGCAGGTGAAAATTGAAGATATGGAGCGGCATCTGATGGATCTGTGTATGGAAAAGAAGATCGTCGTCAAGGAGAAGCCAGAGGGAAAGAGAGTGTATGCTTCTCATTTCTATTATCTGGAATTAAATACTGCAAAAATGTTGTACGATCTAGATATCAAAAATGAAGTGGGAGAAGATTATCTGGAAAAGCGCCTGAGCAAGATTGAGGCGTATGCAGAGTTATCTTTGGATGAATTGCAGCGGACAGCAGTAAAAGAAGCAGTAAAAAATGGTCTGCTTGTGCTGACTGGAGGGCCAGGAACTGGAAAGACAACGACGATCAATGCGATGATTCATTTTTTTGAGAGCGAAGGGCTGAATATTTATCTGGCGGCACCGACCGGACGTGCGGCAAAGAGAATGACGGAGGCGACTGGCTGCGAGGCGCAGACATTACACAGACTGCTGGAGGTCAATGGCAATCCAGAGGGGGAACAGACAGGAGGATTTGGAAGAAATGAAGAGAATCCGCTGGAGGCAGATGTGATCATCATAGATGAAATGTCAATGGTGGATCTATCTTTGTTTCATGCGCTTTTAAAGGCGGTGATGGTTGGGACTCATCTGATCCTTGTGGGGGACGTCAATCAGCTTCCATCAGTGGGACCGGGAAGTGTGTTGAAGGATATGATCAAATCAGAATGTTTTCCTGTTGTGCGGCTCAATAAGATTTTCCGCCAGGCGGGGGAAAGTGATATTGTAGTCAATGCGCATAAGATTAACAATGGAGAGCCGGTTGAACTGAAAAACAAAGGAAGAGATTTCTTTTTCCTAAAACGGCAGGATGCAAACGTGATCATCAGCATCGTCATCCAGCTTGTAAAGGAAAAAATGCCGAAGTATGTGGATGCTCCGATGCATGAGATCCAGGTGCTTACACCAATGAAAAAAGGATTGATCGGGGTAGAGCGGCTTAATGTGATCTTACAGGAATATCTGAATCCGCCGGATCGAAAGAAAGAAGAAAAAGAATATGGAAATAAGAAATTCCGGGTTGGCGACAAGGTCATGCAGATTAAGAATAATTACCAGCTGGAGTGGGAAGTCAAAACGAAATATGGGCTGACTGTGGACAAAGGAGTTGGCATTTTTAACGGAGATATGGGAATCGTCAAGAAAATCGATCATTACCAGGAACTCATGACGGTGGAGTATGAAGAAGGAAAGCAGGTAGAATATTCCTTTAAAATGCTGGAGGAGTTGGAGTTGGCGTATGCGATCACGATACATAAATCCCAGGGGAGCGAGTATCCGGCGGTTGTGATTCCGCTTCTGCCGGGACCAAGACTGCTGTATCACAGAAATTTATTATATACAGCGATTACAAGGGCAAAAAAGTGTGTTACACTGGTAGGAGATGAGCATACTTTTTATGAGATGATTGAAAATCAAAGTGAGCAAAAACGGTATACGAGTCTGGCGGAAGCGATTCGTGAGCGGTATGAAAGTATCTTGTGATACAAAGAATGAAAAAAACAGAGAAACAGAAGAACAGAGAAAGAAAAACAGCAGAAAAATGGAGAGCAAAACTTATATGGCACAGGATTTTAGAATTACTTTATCCGACCACTTGTGTGTTTTGTGGAACAGTAGCTTCTGAGGGGATTTGTGAAAGCTGCCGGAAGGAAGTAAAGATACTGCAGGAGCCTCTCTGTAAAAAATGTGGAAAACCAGTGCGCTATGAGGAGCAGGAATACTGCTATGACTGTCAGAAAATCATACATTTCTATGAGCAGGGAAGGAGTCTGTGGCTCCATAAAATGCCGGTTTCGCAATCGATTTATCAGTTTAAGTATAGAAATCGCCGCGTATTTGCACAGTACTATGCGGAACAAATGGCAGGACAGTTTGCAGATCTGTTAAGAAAATGGCAGATCGAGGTGATCATTCCTGTACCAATTCATAAAAGTAAGCGGAGAAAACGAGGATACAATCAGGCAGAAGTTTTGGCAAAAGAGCTTTCCGGGCGGTTGGAGGTCCCTATGGAGGCATTTGCAGTCCGAAGAGTTCAAAAAACAAATGCATTGAAAGAGATGAATCCAAATGAGAGAAGGAGGGCACTTTCCGGAGCCTTTGCCGTGGAGGATGACTGGAAGCCAAAGAAAAAAGTACTTCTGGTCGATGATATCTATACAACGGGAAGTACTGTGGATGAGCTTGCCCGCATATTGAAAGAAAATGGGGTACAAAAAGTATATTTTCTGACTATAAGTGTTGGACAAGGTTTCTGATTATATGCTATACTAAAAATAGTGTTTGGCTGAGGGGAAAAACAGAGACAGAGGTGACGAGATGTTAAATGAGGAACGAGTCAAGATGATGATAAAGCTGGCCTCTTATGAAGAAGGACAGGGAAAAGAAGATTTTAAAGTGAACAGCTATTATAGAAAAGATTATGTGAGTTTCCGTACAATTGTCACATTGATTTGGACGACGATTGGGTATGGATTGGCAGTCGGATTATTTTTTCTTGTGAATCTGGAGAGGATTTTTGAAGACCTGACACTTGCAAAGTTTTTTTTGCTTGGTGTGCTGGTTGTGATCGGATATATTGCAGTGCTGATCATCTATGGGATGATGGCTGGAAGTTATTACAAAAAGAAACACAATGAAGCAAAATTGAGAGTAAAGAGATATTACAGGAATTTATCGCGCCTGAGTAAGATGTATAAAAAGGAGAATATGTAGATGAATAGTTTATACGTGTGGAAAGAAGAGATGCAGAAATTATATGCGCGGTATGCAAAATATATCGATAAAGTACTTCAGCTGATTCTTGGAATTCTCGTATTTGGGATGATCAACTCTAAGCTTGGCTATATGGAACTGGCGGCATCCAAATATGTGACGGCAGGTCTGACAGTGTTCTTTACATTTTTGCCATCAGTGTATATGGCGGTGGCAGCAGCAGTCTTGATTTTGCTGCATTTGTTTTCGTTGTCAATGGCAGTGTTTGCTGTAACGGCAGCCGTGTTTTTGATGATGTTTATTTTTTATTTTCGATTCGCGCCGGGGACGGCGACTATTTTGTTGCTGACACCTCTGGCATTTGTATTAAAAGTTCCGTATATTATCCCGGTTGTCTATGGGTTGATCGGAACTCCGGTCTATGTTGTACCGGTTGCATGTGGGACAATTGTTTATTTTATGTTGCATTTTGTATCGTCATCAGCGACTGCATTTAAAGGCAGTGCAGGCGCAGAGGGATTGATGAATGCAGTGACAGAATTTACAAAACAGATTTTTACTAACAAAGAGATGTTGATATTTGTACTTGCATTTTCGGTGTGCCTGCTGATTGTGTATGCAATCCGCAGAAGTTCCTTTGACTATGCATGGAAAGTGGCGATCGCTGTTGGGATTATCGCCAATGTTGTGCTCGTTGTAAGCGGAGAACTTGTCTTTGATGTACATATTCCATATGGTGGTATGATCGGTGGGAATATAGTAGCAGGACTGATTGCAGTTGTGTTGGAATTTTTTGTATTTACAGTGGACTATTCCCGGACGGAACAGATTCAGTTTGAAGATGATGAGTATTATTACTACATCAAGGCAGTTCCGAAGATTTCAGTGCCGGCTCCAAGAAAGACAGTGAAAAAGATCAATGAGAGACAAGAGACAACAACACTTCCGGCGGATGAGATCAGAGGAGCAGGGGAAGTGTTTGATAGAAATGAAGAGGAGGATCAGCAGGATCTTCAGAGAATGATTGAAAAAGAATTAGAAAAATAGTCTTCAAAAATAAGTACAGGAGGTGATAAGATGGGGGCACAGTTTGAGAGATTTCTTGAAAAATATATTTCCGCATGGTATATACCAGAGATTAAAGTTGTCGATATTATTGAGATCATCATTATTTCGGTATTGGTCTATGAGATTATGGTGTGGATAAAAAATACAAAAGCATGGATGCTGTTGAAGGGAATGCTTGTACTTTGTGCATTCATTCTTGTCGCTGCAATTTTTGAGATGAATACCATTTTGTTCTTGGCGAGCCATGCAATCGATGTGCTGGCGATGGCGGCAGTTGTTGTCTTTCAGCCAGAGCTTCGAAGGGCACTTGAAAAACTCGGAGAGAAAAATATTTTGTCTTCGGTTGTGCCTTTGGATAAGAAGAAAGAGTCTGTCAGATTTAGCACAGAGACTATTGATGGTATTGTCAGAGCATGCTTTGAGATGGGAAAAGTTAAGACAGGAGCGTTGATCGTTGTAGAGAGAGCGATCAAACTGACGGAGTATGAAAGCACAGGGATCCGTTTGGATTGTCTTGTTTCCAGTCAGGTGCTGATCAATATTTTTGAACACAATACACCGCTCCATGATGGTGCGATCATTATCAGAGGAGACAGAATCGTCTCAGCAACCTGTTATCTTCCTCTTTCAGACAATATGAAGTTAAGCAAGGATCTTGGAACAAGACACCGTGCGGCAGTGGGAATGAGCGAAGTGAGCGATGCGCTGATCATTGCAGTATCAGAAGAAACCGGGGCAGTTTCCATCGCGATGGGAGGACGTCTGGAGCGTAATGTACGCCCGGAACGGCTCACAGAGAGATTGCTTGATGTGCAGGATCGTACGGTAGAGCGGAAACGTCTGATTCCATGGAAAGGAAGGCGAAAAGATGAAAGAAAGACTGACAAATAATTTGGGGCTGAAATTCATCGCAGTGTTCTTCACAATAGTTTTGTGGCTTGTTGTTATGAATGTCGAAGATCCGATTGATACACGGACTTTTAAGGGGATTTCTGTTGGAATACGGAATGATGATATTATCACATCCAAAGGGAAGACGTATTCGGTTGTCGGAGAGCAGTCTGTGGAAGTCACAGTTAAGGCAAAAAAATCTATTTTGAGTGATCTGAAGGAACATCCAGAAAAGATAACTGCATATGCAGATATGCAAAATCTGGAAAGCAGGGCTTTGATTCCAGTAGAGGTAAGTATCAGCGGATATGAGGATGAGTATGAGGAGGCCTATACCAATCCGAGAAATCTGGAAGTAGAAATTGAGAATTATCTGTCCAAGAGATTTCCGATTGTCGCAGAGACGAGAGGCACTGTGAGAGATGGATATGTGCTCGGACCGGTCACACCGAATCCGGCTTATATTACAATCCAAGGTGGTGTCAGCGCTATCAATCAGATTAACAAAGTTGTGGCAAAAGCAGATGTGTCGGGGATGTCAAACGATGGAGAAGTTCCGGCAGAATTGATTCTTTATGATGCCGGCGGAGGAGTCATTGATCAGTTCCAGTTTGAAACGAACCTTGGAGAAAAAGGAGTATCTGTTGATGTGGAGTTGCTTGATACGAAAAACGTAAAGCTGGATGTACTATATAATGATGCCATTGCAGAGGGATATGTGGTAGAGGAAGCTTTGATCGAACCGGCTGAGGTACAGATCGCAGGAAGACCGGATGTGTTAAAGGAAATCGATAAGATCACAATACCGGCGGAGGCATTGGAAAATACAGAGATCAGCAGTCGTACGGAAGTTGGAATCGATGTGACGCCATATCTTCCGGAAAATACAAAACTGGTAGATGAGAGTCAGAAAAATATTGCAGTGACGATTTCTGTCAGCGAAGGTGGAAGCAGAAGAATCCATATACCGGTATCTTCGATCATTCCGAGAGAACTGGAAGAGGGACTGAAAGTCAGCTTTGATTCTGAACAGATCGAATTGGCATTTACAGGTTCCGAAGAGAATTTGAAGAAACTTGATGCAAGCAAGATCAATGTCTATATTGATATGAAAGATTATAATACACCGGGAAAATATCAAGTAGTTCCAGTCGTGGAAGGATATGGAGACTGCCAGTATAAGGGTGAGAAGATCAATATTACAGTCGAAAAGAAAAAGTAAAAAACAGGAGGCAGAGATGATCAGGCAGGTAGTGACAATCAAGAATCCAACCGGGCTTCACTTGAGTCCCGCCGGACTTCTGTGTAAGACGGCAATGCAGTTTGAATGCAAGATTACATTTCAGACGAAAAATTCTACTGGGAATGCAAAGAGTGTTCTGAGTATTTTAGGGGCTTGTGTGAAATCTGGAGATGAGGTAGAATTTATATTTGAAGGTGAAGATGAAGAAGCAGCAGCCCGAGAGATTATAGAGATGATCGAAAGTGGTTTAGGAGAATAAGATAAAAATAGTCGAGATCAATGCTCGACTATTTTTGCAGAAGAAAAGGAGAAGGAAAATGAACAGAGCGACACTGGTAATTATGGCGGCAGGTATTGGAAGCAGATTCGGCGGCGGGATCAAACAGTTGGAGCCGGTCGGACCAAATGGTGAGATTATCATGGACTATTCGATTGCGGATGCGATGGAGGCAGGTTTTGATAAAGTCGTATTTGTGATTAGAAAGGATTTAGAGAAAGATTTTAAAGAAGTCATTGGAAATCGGATTGAAAAAGTGGTAAATGTAGCGTATGCTTATCAGGAGCGAGAAGATATCCCAGAACAGTATCGCGAACGATTTGCAGAGCGAACAAAGCCGTGGGGAACCGGACAGGCAATTCTTTGCTGTAAGGATGTTGTAAAAGAACCGTTTCTTGTGATCAATGCAGATGATTATTATGGAAAAGAAGCATATGCAGAAGCTTTCCGGTATCTGACAGCAGGGAAGGAACAATCAGAAAAGCAAAAGCTGTGTATGGTGGGATTTGTTCTGAAGAATACATTAAGTGAAAATGGCGGTGTGACAAGAGGAATCTGCAAAGTAGATGAACAGGGAATGCTGACAGATATTGTGGAGACACATCAGATTGAAATGGTACCGGAAGGGGCGGCAGTGCGTACAGAGGAAGGAATGCAGCCGATTGATATTGATTCTCCGGTGTCAATGAACATGTGGGGACTGACTCCAGAATTTTTCCCTATTTTAGAAGAAGGCTTTGAGGAGTTCCTTTCTAAAATACCAGAGTCGGATCTGAAAGCAGAATATCTCCTTCCAACCATCATTGGTGAACTGTTAGAAGAGCAGAAGGTGGAAGTAAAAGTGCTGAAATCACATGATAAGTGGTTTGGGGTTACTTACAAAGAAGATAAAGAGGCAGTTGTAGAAGCAATCAGAAGCCTTGTGGCAAACGGGGTATATCCGGAAAAATTATTCGGATAAGTGCTAGATAGAAAGAAAGTAGAAGGCAGAAAATACATGCATACAAAAATAAAAAATACTGTTTGGAAAGGATTGGCAATTTTATTGTCAATCCTTGTAATTGTTTTGAGTGGTTTGGGAATTGTATTGTTCAATGCATCCATATGGGTGATGGATACGTGGGGGCTGATTACATTTGATGAGATTATTTTTCATCTGAAGGTACCGATGGAGGGAACAAATACGGATATGATATTTGATTTTATCAATCAGTGTCTTCCCGCTGCAATCTTGGTAATGTTATTAGAACTGGCAATTTTTATTGCTTTCAGAAAAAGGAGAAAAAAATATGCTGTAGTTTGCACGGCAGGAATCGTTGGGGCAGTTGTCTTATCGGTGAGTGCGGCAAATTATCTCTGGGTGAATCTGGATATTGGAACGTATCTGGAAACACAGGGGAAAGATTCGACATTTATCCAGGATCACTATGTAGATGTGAAAAATACAGAACTCATTTTCCCGGAGCAGAAGAGGAATCTGATCTATATTTTCCTGGAATCTACAGAAGCGACCTTTATGGGAAAAGAAGATGGAGGAGCCTTTGATCAAAATGTGATTCCGGAACTGACGGAGGTTGCAAGAAATAATATTAGTTTTTCCAATTCAGATTTGCTGGCAGGAGGTGCCTATCCGGCATTTGGTTCTACGTGGACGATGGGAGGAATGTTTGCACAGACTTCAGGACTTCCGTTGAAGATTCCGATTGATGGAAATGCGATGTCTAATCAGGATTTATTTATGCCGGCAGTTACAAGTATTGGAGATATCCTGGCAGAGCAGGGATACCGACAGTCACTTCTGATTGGTTCCGATGCGGAGTTTGGCGGAAGAAAAAATTATTTTGAGCAGCATGGAAATTATGAGATGCTGGATTACGGATGGGCGAATGCAAATGGGAAAATTCCGCCGGATTACCGTGTGTGGTGGGGATATGAAGACCAAAAACTGTTTGGTATCGCGAAGGAAAAGCTGACAGAGATTTCGATGACAGGACAGCCGTTTAACTTTACAATGCTGACTGTTGATACACATTTTGAAGATGGATATTATTGTGAAAAATGTCAGCCTGTGACTGAGAATCAATATGCAAATGTATACTTGTGTGCGAGCCATCAGCTGCAGGAATTTCTTACATGGATCCAACAGCAGAGCTTTTATCCGAATACAACGATTGTTCTGTCAGGGGATCACTTGACAATGGACAGTGATTTTTGTTTGAATATTGATCCGTCATATGAAAGAACAGTGTATAATGCGTTTATCAATCCGGCAGTTATGCCAGTACAGACAAAGAACAGACAGTTCACGACGATGGACATGTTTCCGTCTACACTTGCAAGTATGGGTGTGACGATTCAGGGAGAACGTCTGGGACTCGGTACGAATCTGTTTTCAGCAGAACCGACGCTGGCAGAGCAGTACGGAATAGAAACAATCGATGAAGAACTGGTGAAAGAATCAAAATTCTTTGATAATTTTGTCAGTGATATCAAAGTGGAGGGAGAAGAATAATTCATGAGGAGTGTAGTAATAATAGGGAGAAAATCAATTGAGAGAATGCTCGGTCTGCTGTGTATCATCGCGGCAACACTTATTTTTGGAATGTCCGTAAAGGCGGCAGGACCGGAAGAAATTGCGTATGTATATCTGGACGAAGATGTTGTGGGCACATCAGGAGTACAAAATATCGTTGTCGGTTTTCAAAAGGAAGAAATGGTGATTGGGGGTGCCAGATTATTCTATCAAACGGAATTCGGAACTGAGGGTATTGTGGAAGCTGCACAGATTTTAAATAACACCGTTCTCTTTCAGAAGGAGGGGATGGAAGAAATCGGGACTTATCAGATCACAGGAATTGCATATCTTGATGGAGCAGGTGCGGAACAGATGATTTTGTTTGCAGAAAAAGGAATCACAGCTTCTTTTCAAGTAGTGCAGGATGAGGCGCTGTTCGTTCCGGAGTCGGGCGCTCAGGTGGAAACTTATTCGATGAATGAGGGAAAGCAGATGGTGCAGGCAGGAGCAGAGACAGCGGAGGCCGCAATTTCAGAAACGCTGGATGAGGCGGGAGTTACTGAGGCAGCTGTCCTAAGTGCCAGAAGTGGAGAGCGAAGAGAAGTAGTTGTTGCAATCGGTGCAGGTCATGATGCAAACCATCCGGGAGCATCTGCAAATGGATTGCGGGAAGAAGTGCTGACATTGAAAGTGGCAAGATACTGCCAGCAGGAATTGTCACAGTATCGTGGGGTCAGAGTTGTAATGATCAGAGAAAGCGAAAGCTGTCCTTATAATTCAACATCAAGCTATTGTCTGAACCAGAGAGTAAAAGATGCAAAAAATGCCGGAGCAGATCTTTATGTAGACCTTCACTTTAACAGTGGTGGAGGAACCGGAGCAGAGATTTACTATCCAAATAAAAACTACCGTCCGGACTTGTCGGAAGAAGGACTCAGTGTGTCAAATAAAATTTTAGAGCAGCTCTCTGCGCTGGGACTTCCAAACCGGGGAGCCAAGATCAAGGACAGTACACTGGCGGGACCGTCCGGGCAGTATCCGGATGGAAGTAAGGCGGATTATTTTACGACAAATGTGCTGGCAAAAGAACTTGGACTGACAGGAATTATTGTAGAGCATGCGTTCCTCGATCATGGATATGATGCGGCAAAACTTCAGGATGAAAACTTCTTGAGACAGTTAGGGATTGCAGATGCGACAGGAATTGCTCAGAAATATGGGCTGGTGAAAGGAACATGGCAGGAAAATCAATATACTGATGTGCCAGACGGTGTATGGTATAAAGAGGCTGTAGAATATGTCAGGGATCAGGGAATTATGTTCGGAATGAATGATGAATATTTTGGGGCGGCAGAGCCACTTAGAAGAGCACATTTCGTGACAATGATTTATCGTATGGCAGGAAAACCACAAACAATATATACAGATCGATTTTTAGATGTGGGAAATGGCCTTTTCTATACAGAGCCGGTAATGTGGGCGTCAGAAAACGGAATTGTAACAGGGTATGATAATGGAATGTTTGGACCATCAGATCATATTACAAGAGAACAATTGGCAACAATGTTGTATCGCTATGCTAAAGTAAAAGGAAAAGATGTCTCAAAAAGAGGTGATTTAAGCAAATTTCCAGATAGCAGTTATATTTCAGAGTTTGCCCAGGAAGCGGTATCTTGGGCAGTGGCAGAGAAAATTATTACTGGAGATCAAGGAGAAATTAATCCTCAAGGCCAGGCAAATAGAGCACATGCGGCAACTATGATGATGAGATATACGCAAATATACGGAAAGTAGAATTAGCATCGTGAAATAAGAATAATTCTGAAAGGAGAGAGAAACGTTGAAGAAAAAGGTTACATTGGTGGTGCCATGTTATAATGAAGAGGAGGTTTTTCCACTGTTTTACGAAGAGTTTTGCAAGGTGTCACGGGAACTGCAAAAATTTGATATGGAAGTATTGCTGGTAGATGATGGGTCAAAGGACAAAACTTTAGAAATAGCAAAAGCATTGTCACAAAATGATTCAAGGATTAAATATTTATCTTTTTCTAGAAATTTTGGTAAAGAGGCGGCAATCTATGCAGGATTAAAAAATGCTGATGGGGATTATGTAGCAATTATGGATGCTGATCTTCAAGATCCGCCATCACTTCTTCCGGAAATGATTCATGCAGTAGTGGATGAGGGGTATGATTCGGCAGCGACTCGCAGAGTCACAAGAAAGGGAGAGCCGCCAATTAGGTCATTTTTTGCCAGACGTTTTTACCATCTGATGAATAAAATTTCTACGACAGAAATTATGGATGGAGCAAGAGATTATCGCCTTATGACAAAACAGTTTAAAGATGCAATTTTACAGTTAAGTGAATATAACCGGTTTTCTAAAGGGATTTTTGGTTGGGTAGGATTTCAAACAAAATGGATTGAGTTTGAAAATGTAGAAAGACAAGCAGGAGAAACAAAATGGTCATTTTGGAAATTACTTTTATATAGTCTTGAAGGGATTATAGGATTTTCTACAGTTCCTTTGGCACTTGTTTCAGTTTTAGGATTGATAGTTTGCATGATAGCATTTATATTTCTAATAGTGATTTTGGTAAAAACTCTTTGCTTTGGAGATCCGGTGGCAGGATGGCCGTCTATGGCTTGTATTATTTTATTATTAGGGGGAATACAGCTATTTTGTATGGGGATTTTGGGTATGTATTTATCAAAAACATATCTTGAAACAAAAAAAAGACCAATTTATATTTGCGGAGAAACAAATATTTTGAAAGGGAGAGGGGAAAATGAAGAAATTTAGCAAGAATCTATGTGTGGTAACTTCTTTGGTAGCCATGTTAGGAAGTATAGTGATGCCGGTATATGCTTCTGATACAGTGATAGGCGAGGCTATTTCAAATCAGAGTAATGTAGTTTCTGAGAGTGCCATTTTGCCGGAAGATTTTGGGGAAAATATACCAAATCAGTTTACTGGTATTAGTCGTGAGACAATCCAGATGAATGAGTATGAATGGTCAGTATTGTATATGACGAATAAGATTAGAATGGCAAATGGAATATCACCGCTGTCAGTTAGTAGTAAGTTACAAAATGCTGCCAATATAAGAAAAAATGAGTTGACACAGAAGATGGATCATACAAGGCCAAATGGAAGTGATTGTTTTACTGCTCTTAATGAATGCGGTGTGCCATATGAAACTGCTGGAGAAAATATTGCAGGAGGACAGATGAGTCCGGTTGATGCAATCAATAGTTGGTGGAATAGTTCAGGGCATCGTTCGAACATGTTAGGCTCGCAGTTTACACATATGGCGGCTGGATATTTGTATAATCAGGGATCACCATGGAAACACAACTGGGTTCAAATGTTTACGGGAACATGCAAACCGGAACAAATATCTTTAGATCTGAACAGTCAAGGACCGTATATTATAACAACAAATCAGAGTATTGATGAAATGGGGATTAATCTCAAAATAAAATGCCCACATGGAATCTACTATATGCCGGTCATAGAAGAAATGTGTAGTGAAATTGATAAAAGTTTAATCGGAAAAGATCAGACAATTACAATTTCCTATGGTGGAAAGAATACGACGATAGTTTTGAGAGTATTTGAGCCTATGCCATTTGCAGATGTTAGTCCAAATAGTTGGTATTACGATGCAGTTGCTGGTGTGTATTATAATGGTATTATGACAGGACTTAACAATTCAAAATTTGGACCGGCAGACAACTTGGCACGGGCACAGTTTGCAACTATTTTATATAGGTTAAATCAAGAACCACAAATTCCTTATATGCCGATTTTCCCTGACGTTGCAGAGGGGGAATGGTATACAGAAGCTGTTTTGTGGGCAAATAAAGTAGGAGTTGTAAATGGATATAGTAATACAGGGAAGTTTGGACCAGCAGACAATATTAATAGAGAACAAATGGCTGTTATGATGTACAGATATGCACAATTTTTAGGGAAAGATACAAGTGAGAGTGCAGATTATGGACGATTTTCTGATGGAACAGCTGTAAATGAATTTGCAAAACAAGCAATGAGCTGGGCTGTTGGAACAGGAATTATCAGTGGAAAAGATAATGGAACAAGGCTAGATCCGCAAGGGAATGCAAACCGTGCAGAGTGTGCAACAATCATTATGCGTTTTTTAGAACATTATAATTTGTAAATTGCGGGATAAGTGATAAGTTGAAAAGATAAAAGCAAGGATAAAGAATACTTTTGCAGATGAGAAATTCTGTGGAAGTATTTTTTATTGCATTTGTACTCAAAAATAGGTCAGGTTGACAAAAAGAAAAGAAAAAGATAGAATATCAGCAGGTATATTTGAATTTAAGAATAGGAGAATGTGATGAAAAAAGTTGAAAAAAAAGTTGAGAAAAGATATTTTGATCAACTTCCTAACATAAATCAATTTATAAAAGAGTATCAATTTGTATGGTGGATTGTAGGAAGTTTCCTTTTACTTGCTTATGGGATTAAGGTGTTTAATGTTTCAATTTCTCATGATACAGAAGCAATGATGGTGGCATCCAGGCAATTGTATAATAGCTGGTATTCCATGGGACGTTTCGGATTGATTTTTTTGAAAAAAGTATTAGGGACCTATTGGTTTAATCCATATGTGGCATCTTTCTTAATGTTTGCAACAATGATGGTAAATAGTGTTGTTTGGACCTATTTACTCTATTGGATTGGTGGAGAAAAGAAAAAGTGGATGAAATTATTGTGGATTTTTCCTACTTTTTTCTTTACATCTACAATTATGGCGGAGCAGTCAGGATTTCTTTTGCAGTCATATGAGGTTAATATAGCACTATTAATGGTAGGAATTGCAATTTTATGTCTGTTTCAGGCCTTTTTAGGAACGAGTAAAAGGAAATGGGGTTGGATTGCAATAGCATTAATTTGTTCAGTTATTGCCTTTTCAGTTTATCAGTCTCTTGTTCCACTGTTTACAGCAGGGGTTGCAATTTGTTTTCTTGTTCTATATGATCGAATGACAGTGGAGATGCAAGAACAGATGACAGCTAAATTTTACTTTAAGACAGTTGGAAAGTTTATAACATTTTTTTTAATAGCATTTGTTTTATATCAGGTTGTTAATAAAGCAGTTCTAAATTTCCTTGGGATGGAAACAACATCTTATATCAAGGATCAGATTATGTGGGGGACACTTCCGGCAAAACAATGTATAAAGAATATTTTGTTACATGTAAGAGATTCCTTTTTGGGTAAAGGTATTTTTTATAATAGTATTAATGGGATAGTTGTAAGTCTAACCTTGGGATATAGCATTTTCCGTATGAAACGAAAAGAGCATTGCTATATTTTATATTGCCTAGCAGTGATTTATTGCCTGATAAGTCCGTTTTTTATGTCACTTCTTATGGGGAATGCACCGACAGCGAGAACGCAGCTGTTACTTCCATTTGTAATTGGGTTCTTCTTGCAATATTTACTTGTAAAAGTGAAAGAACAAGAAAAGAAACAGTTTCAATATATATATCCGGTTACGGTGATATTGGTGATTTTTGTAACGATGAATCAGAGTATTTTGACGTCAAGATTATATTATACTCAGTATGTACAATATAAAGAAGATGTACAAGTTGCAGAAAAAATTTCAGATCAGATAGAACTATTGAATCTAGGAGAAATACCGAAAGAGCCTATTGTTTTTGTGGGGGCAAGGGCGGCAAGAAAAAACCCTTCTTGTATTCCTGGAAACCAGCTTGAATTAATAGGAAAATCTTTTTTTGAGGTTTCTTTTGGGACAGAGCATGGGACATGGGTAATGCGTAATTTTATGGCAACTTTGGGATATTCATATGCTCTTCCAGACGGAGTACAGATTGCAGAAGCAGAACAAGTAGCAGCAGAGATGCCTGCTTGGCCGACAACAGGAAGTGTTGCGATGAAAAATGGCATTATTATAGTAAAACTAAGTTAGCCTGAAGGAGTTTATACAATGAAAAAGGAAAGACTATTCTATTTGGATTTTGTTCGTGCAATTGCAGTGATTTCTATAGTAATCACACATTTTAATGCTAGATTTTTATATTTAAATCCTCCAATGCCGGAAAAGGCAGTACTTACAACTAATGTAGGAAATTTATATATTGGAGATTGGGGAGTATCTTTGTTCTTCATTATTTCAGGGGCAGCATTGATGTATATTTATCAAGAAAAATGCGATTGGAAGTTATTCTATAAAAAGCGGTTTTTGTCAATTTATCCAATGTTTTGGATTGCGTATATTGCGGTGTTTCTATATTCTTTTTGGGAAAACCACGCTGTTATTGGCGGGGAAACTGAAAATTGGCGCATGATTTTTTCTGTTTTAGGATTTGATGGTTTGCTGGCAACAAATGGATATGCAACGTTTTATTTGATTGGCGAGTGGTTTTTAGGAGTGATTATCTTAATGTATATCATATTCCCACTGCTTCTGAAGATTTTAAGGCATAGTCCGATTTTGTTGCTTGGAATTACTATGCTTTGTTATCTTTTGGGAATTTTTGCATGTTCTAGAATATCATACCCGATTGTGCCGGCAACTGTTTTGTTTATTCGTTTGCCAGAAATTGTATTTGGAATGTTTTTTGTGAAACAGCATTGGAATGTAGATTGGAAAGTAGCATTAGGGGGGATGATTGTGATTATAGCTAACTGGTTCCTCAAGCCATCATTTTCTTCTAGTGTACAGACGACCTATGTGGGAATTGCTTCGTTCTTAGTATTGGTGTTTATTGCAAATCTGGTAAAATGTTCTTGTGTAACATATATATGCAGCATTTTAAGTAAATACTCATATGCTATTTTTTTAGTTCATCATGTTATAATTGCAAATATGATGCAGAAGTTTGATCTTATTCATATGAGCAAAATGCATAGCTATATCTTGTTTTTAACAATTGGTTGTGTGATTGCATTTTTTTCGTGGCTATTATATCAGTTTCATGATTTTGTGATGAGAGAATGGAAAAAAATGTGGGCAAAAACTAATTGATTGCAAGAATAAGTAAAGTGGTGTAAAATAAACATATTGAAAGAAAATGGAGGAGAAGCTTTGAAAAAAATATTAATCACAGGCTGTAATGGACAACTTGGAAGAGCTCTGAATCAGTTTTATGCAAAGCATCCGGATATTCAGTTGATTAATACAGATGTGGAAGATTTAGATATCGCAAATGCTAACGAAGTTATGGAATACGTGAGCAAAATTCATCCAGATATCATCATAAATTGTGCAGCATATACAAATGTGGATGATTGCGAGAAAAACCAGGAATTGGCATATCGGATTAATGTTGATGGTCCTAAAAATCTGAGTGTTGCATCAAATGAAGTGGGTGCAGTTCTCGTTCATATTTCATCAGATTATGTATATGATGGAAGAAAAAAGGAACCTTATTTAGAAGAGGATGATTATGCTCCACAATCAGTATACGGGATGACGAAGATGAAAGGAGATGCATACGTAACTGAAATTGCTCATAAATATTTTATTGTTAGAACAGCTTGGTTATATGGAGAGGGAAAAAATTTCCCATTAACGATGCTGAAATTAGCAGAAAAAAGAAAGCAGATCGCAGTAGTTATGGATCAAATTGGATCGCCGACGAGTGCATATGAAGTAGTAAAAGTGATAGATTTACTATGTAAATCAGATCAGTATGGAGTTTATCATGCAACTTGTGAAGGAAGTTGTAGCTGGGCAGAATTTGCAAAAACACTTTTTGAATTGTGCGAGGTAAATGTAGAGGTAGTTCCAGTTACCTCGGAAGAATATGGCTCTCCGGCTACAAGACCAGCATACTCTGTTTTGGAAAATAAAAAATTAAATGATCAGTTTAATTATAGGATGCAGGAATGGAAAATTGCGCTGATAAAATATCTATCTGATAAAGGGTTGATGAAAAAGGAGATTGGAGAACACGTGAAAAATAGAAAGAAAGTTTTGGTTACAGGTGCAAATGGGTATATAGGAAGACATGTTGTAAAATCGCTGTTAGATATGGGACATGAAGTGATTGCAGCTGACTTTGTTTTTGATGGTGTAGATGAACGGGCTCTGAAATCAGAGGTTTCGCTTTTTAGTGGCGATAAGGATATTTATGAGCAGTTTGGAAGACCGGATGTATGTATTCACTTGGCTTGGAGAAATGGATTTGTCCACAATCATGAAAGTCATTTATTAGATCTTCCAAACCATTATATTTTCATTAAAAATATGATTGAAGGTGGATTGCCACAGTTAGCAGTAATGGGAACCATGCATGAAGTGGGGTATTGGGAAGGAGCGATTACAGAAGATACTCCGACGAATCCGACTTCGCTTTATGGGATTGCTAAGAATGCATTACGTCAAATGACATTTTTGCTTGCAAGTGAAAAAAATGTAAAAGTAGATTGGTTAAGAGCGTATTATATTCTTGGAGATGATAAGAAAAGTAGTTCCATCTTTGCGAAGATTGTAGGGTGGGAGGAAGAAGGAAAGGAAACATTCCCATTTAATACAGGAAAGAATAAATATGATTTTATAGATGTGGATGAACTTTCCAGACAGATTGCAAAAGCAGCAACACAGGATGAAATACATGGAATTATTAATTGTTGCACAGGCAACCCTGTTTCATTGGCGGATAAAGTAGAAGAATTTATTAAAGAACATGGATTCAAAATCCGTCCGGAATATGGTGCATTTCCTGATCGACCGTATGATTCACCAGCGGTATGGGGAGATGCAGAGAAAATTAGAAAGATAATGAAGGTTTCGTAAGGAGGAAAAGTATGAGAACATATTTAGTAACAGGAGGAGCTGGATTCATAGGATCAAATTATATTCATTATATGTTTAAAAAATATGATAATGAAATAAGGATTATCAATGTAGATAAGTTGACCTATGCAGGAAATCTCGAAAATTTGAAGGGGATTGAAGACAGAGAAAATTATACTTTTGTAAAAGCAGATATCTGTGATGCAGATGCAATCAATAAGATTTTTGAGGAAAATGACATAGATAGAGTAGTACATTTTGCAGCAGAAAGTCATGTTGATAGAAGTATTAAAAATCCAGATGTGTTCGTTAAAACAAATGTATTAGGAACGTTGGTTATGCTAAATGCCGCAAAAGCAGCATGGGAGTTAGAAGACGGAACATTTAAGGCTGACAAGAAATTTCTTCATGTATCTACAGATGAAGTATATGGATCTCTTGAAAATGAGGGGGAATATTTTTATGAAACAACTCCATATGATCCACATAGTCCATATTCAGCAAGCAAGGCTTCTTCCGATATGTTGGTGAAATCTTACATGGATACATATAAGTTCCCTGCTAATATTACAAATTGTAGTAATAATTATGGTCCATACCAGTTCCCGGAAAAGCTGATTCCGCTGATTATCAATAATGCATTACAAGGAAAGAATCTTCCAGTATATGGAGATGGAAAGAATGTTCGAGATTGGTTGTATGTAGAGGATCATGCAAAGGGAATCGATATGGTTCAAGAAAAAGGACGGTTATTTGAGACATATAATATTGGCGGACATAATGAAAAACAGAATATTGAAATTATTCATATTATTTTGAATACACTTCAGGAAATGCTGCCAGAAGGAGATCCAAGAAAAGAGCTTGTCAGTGAAGAATTGATTACATATGTAGAAGATCGTAAAGGTCATGATAGACGGTATGCAATCGCACCGGACAAAATTAAAGAGGAAATAGGTTGGTATCCGGAAACAAAATTTGAGGATGGCATTAAATTGACAATCAAATGGTTCTTTGAGAATGAAGAATGGATGAAGAATGTAACAAGTGGTGATTACCAGAAGTACTATGAAGAAATGTATAATGAAAAATAGAAATGAATAAAGAGTAGAAAAGACTGTCGCAGAATAGAAAGTTTCTACGAAATAGAGTTTGTATCTAAAAGATGCTAATTATATTTTGCTGGAAAGGGGATTTTGCGACAGTCCTTCTATTGTTTACGGATGGACAAGAAATCATTGGAAAGGAGTTGGATGAAAGTGAAAAATCAAATAAAGAAAATTTGTAAGTGCTTTGATATAACGACGATTAAATTTATCTTAGTTGGAATTGTTAACACTATTGTAGGTACGGGAGTTATGTTCTTTTTATATAATTTTTGCTCCGTAAATTATTGGATTGCATCAGCATCAAATTATATTGTGGGAAGTATTGTAAGTTATTTTTTAAATAAATATTTTACTTTTAAAAACACAGAGCGTTCAACACGGCAAATAGTTAAATTTATTATAAATATATCAGTATGTTATTTCATAGCATATGGTGTTGCAAGACCAGTTGTAGCGACAATTTTGCCTGGAGCAAGAGAAAAGGCAGGGGGCAATATTGCAATGCTTGTCGGAATGAGTTTGTTTGTGATTTTAAATTATTTTGGACAGAGATTTTATGTGTTCCGAAAATAGACTTCAAAATATAGCAAAGTTGTCAGAAATTTGATATAATGAAGCGGATAAAATTTGATTTGCAGGTTCTTGAGATAAAGTATTAAATAATCATAAGTTGGCTGGAAAAGTAGAAAATAGAGGGCAAAATATGAAGAAAGTATTTATATATGCGTATTTAGCACAAAATTTAGGAGATGATTTGATGGTTAGAATTTTGTGCGAGAGATACCCACACATAAAATTCAAAATTTATGCTACAAAAGAGTATAGAAAGATTTTTAGAGATATACCTAATTTGAAAATCTGCTCATGGGAGGATAGAAAAGCTAAAATTTGGGATTCTTTTTGGAAAAGAGTAAGGAATACGGAAAATGGATATTGGAAAATGCTTATCAAGTTGTCTGACGGTGTGGTTCATGTTGGGGGATCAAGCTTTACACAACATTATGATAATTTTGAAGAACTTGTGCAGGCGGATGAAAAACTTCGAAATTTGAGTAAAAAATTATATGTACTTGGAGTGAATTTTGGTCCGTACTCAGATGAAAATTATTATAAACGTTATTCTCGGTTGTTTGCAAAATATGATGGAGTTACGTTCAGAGATCAATTTTCTTATAATCTATTCAGCTGTTTGAAAAATGTAAGATGGGCTCCAGATATTGTATTTAACTATCCAGTTAAAAGAGGAAAGTATAAAGAAAAAAAGCAGATATTATTTTCTGTAATTGAACTTGAGAGAAGAAATGGTAAGTATGCTTTGAATCAATGGTGTGAGGCATACGAGCGATTTATTGCTAAAATGGCTGAAGTTGCCATGGAACAAGGATATCAAGTGATGTTTGTAGGCTTTTGTGAAATGCAGGGAGATATGGATGCGATAGAGAATATTAAAGGGCGCATTTGCGAGAAAAAGAGAAAAGACATACAAGTATATTGCTATACAGGAGATCTTGAAGCATGTATGAGACTCTTTGAAGAGTCAGAGAAAATTGTTGGAACAAGGTTTCACAGTATTATTTTAGGATGGCTCTTTCAAAAGAAAGTTCTTCCAATTGTATACGATGATAAGACGAGAAATTTACTGGAAGATAATAAATATAGAACATTTTTAGAATTTGAAAATTTGGCTTTGGCGGATCCAAGAGAAATGTTTAATAAGATGGAAAGTTTGCCACAAACAGAACTTCAGATATTGGTACAAGAGGCAGAAAGACAGTTTTGGGCAGTGGACAAATTTTTAGGAAAGAGCAGAGAGAAGGAGGGGGCAGCCGATGGAAACACCATTAATTAGCATTGTAATGGTAAATTATAATCAGGAAGATTATTTGAAAGAATCGATTGACAGTGTAATTGCACAGACATATCAAAATTGGGAATTGATTATTGTGGATGATGGATCGACAGATGCATCGGTTGAGATTATTAAATCTTATGAAGATTCAAGGATACGTCCTATTTTTTTGAAAAAAAATAGACATATTTGTTATGCAACAAATTTAGGATTGAGTCATATTTGTGGGGAATATGTTGCTCGGCTTGATAGTGATGATGTGTGGTGTGAGAAAAAATTAGAAAAACAAATGAATTTTTTTGAGAATCATCCCAAAGCGGAGGTATGCTTTACAAAGCTAGATTTAATTGATGAGAATGGAAATAACGTAAATAGAAAATTATCTGATTTGTATGCGTTATATAATACTAGGCAGGAAAATAGAAAAAATTGGATACGATTTTTCTTTTTTCTTGGGAATTCATTAATCCAATCTACTATGATGTTTAAAAGAACACTTTTGGAGGAAGTGGGAGGATTTAATCTCTCTTATATGCAAACACATGATTTTGATTTTTTTATTCGGTTAATCAAAAAAACAGATTTTTATTTTTTAGAAGAACCTTTGATTAAATATAGAAGAACTGAGTCCCAAAATAGTTCTTTGCATCCAGAAAAAGATCGAAGATTGTTTAATGAGTATATGAATATCAGATTTCATTTTTTTGAAGAGTTTCCACGAGATTTGTTTATAGAAACCTTTCAGGAATATTTTGTAAATAAAGAATCTTATTCTGAAGAGGAGTTAAAATGTGAGCAGGCATTTTTGTTGTTAAAGTGTATTGGATGGTCTGAACTGAATCCAGTTCTTGGAACGATGGCATTTGAACAACTTTTTAGAGAGGAAAAAATGGTTCGTCTTCTGGAAGAACGATACAATTTTACACCAAAAGATTACTATGAAATTAATGGAAGAAAGCAATTTTATTCTTTGGAATTAAAAAATGATATAGAAGAAAAACAAGAAGAAATTGCAAGGCTAAAAAAAGAGAATGCAGATCAAAAAAAACATATAGAAGCATTGCTTAGATTAAAAGACGATCAGCAAAATCATATTAGAAAAATAGAAAATTCTATGAGTTGGAAGGTGACAGAACCTCTTAGAAATGTGAAAAAAATATTGTCAAGGCATTGAGCCTATGTTATGATTTTTTAATGTAAATGTAAAAAACTGAAGATTTTTAGTAAGGAGAAAATAAAAAAATATGATTATTGATAGTAAAGATGCCAAGCGGCTGGCAATTTATTTTTTTTATGATAGAAGAGGAATTGTCGATAGATATGTTCCATACTTTCTTGACGATTTAAGTAAAAATGTTACAGAAATCTTTATTGTTTGCAATGGAAAATTGACAGACGAAGGGAAGAAAATCTTGGAGCAATACGGAAAAGTATTGGTTCGTGAAAATAGAGGATTTGACGTATGGGCATATAAGACTGCATTGGAAACTTACGGTTGGGACAACTTGATCAATTATGATGAAATTATTTTGTTAAATAATACGATTATGGGTCCGGTATATCCATTTTCAGAAACTTTTGAAAAGATGGATAAGAAGGATTTGGATTTTTGGGGATTAACAGAATATTTCAAAATAAAGGGAGATCCTTTCGGCTATTCCCCATATGGTTATTTGCCAGATCATATTCAATCTCATTGGATTGCATGTAGAAGGAGTCTTGTATCCAGTAAGGACTTTCAAGAATACTGGGAAAACATGTCCATGATTGAAGATTATGCACAAGCTGTCGGAAAACATGAGTCTATTTTCACGAAAGTGTTTGCAGATAAAGGCTATAAGTGGGATGTTTCTGTTGACTGTGAAGATTTGAGAAATTATAGTGGATATCCTCTGATGATGTGTCCGCGAAAAGTGTTAGAGGAAAAGCGTTGCCCTGTTTTTAAGAAAAGAAGCTTTTTCCATATGGAGTCAGATTATCTTAGAAATACTACAGGAGAGCAGACGACAGAGCTTTATGATTTCCTAAAGGAAAAGACGAACTATGATGTGGATTTTATTTGGGAGACAATTTTGAGAAATTGTCATCAGTATGATATTGTTAAAAATATGAATTTAACATATGTATTGCCGACAAACCAATATAATGAGGAGCTTTTACAAAAACAGACAACAGAAAATAAAATTGCGCTTGTTATGCATTTGTATTTTGAAGATTTGTTGGAAGAATCTTATCATTATGTATCTGCTATGCCAAAAAAGGCAGATATTTATCTGACAACAGATACGGAGAAAAAGAAAGCGGCTATTGAGAAAGTATTTGCAAGATTACCATGTAATAAATTAGAAGTTCGAGTGATTAAAAACAGAGGAAGAGATGTCAGCAGCCTTTTGGTAGGTGTAAAAGATGTAATTATGGATTATGATCTCGTGTGTTTTGCGCATGATAAGAAAACTGCACAAGTAAAGCCGGGAACCATTGGTGCTTCATTTGCTTATAAATGCTTTGAAAACACGTTATCAAATAAAGCCTATGTGGGAAATGTAATTAATGCGTTTGTTAATAATCCGCGTATGGGGTTATTGTGTCCGCCAGAACCGAATCATAGTACATTTTTTACGACCATTGGGTTTGAGTGGGGACCGAATTTTAATATTACGAGAGACCTCGCAAAAAAATTGGGATTGACAGTTCCGATCAGTGTTGCATCGCCACCGGTTGCACCTTTGGGAACAATGTTCTGGTTTAGACCGAAGGCAATGAAACCATTATATAACAAAGATTGGAAATACGAGGATTTCCCGGCAGAGCCAAATAAAATAGATGGTACATTACTTCATGCGATTGAAAGGATTTATCCATTCATTGTACAGGAATCAGGATACTATCCAGCAATCGGGATGACCGACAAGTTTGCAGCAATCGAATATAACAATTTAAGATATTATGTTAGAGGTTATAATCAGGTGCTGGTGAATCATGGGATTGGACCTTATCACGATGAAATGGTAGCAACTATGAATCAAATCATGGCATTGAGAGGGTCATTTAAAGCGGTATTGAAATTTCGATTTAAATGTTACTTAAAACAATATCTTCCAAAGAAAGCTTACGATGCATTGAAAAAGCGATGGAAGAAGATGAGAGGACACCAAAATAATGAAAATATTGAGGTGAGTGAGAACAAGTAGAGGGAAGGAAGAGTAAAAAATGAAAAGACAAGTGAGAAAGCTTGCAGCATTACTTCTGGCATCCACTATGATAAGTTGTTTGCCTGGAATGCAAGTGGCAGCTACTGGTTTTTTAGAAGCGACAGAAGAAAATGTCATTCCGGACAAAAATGAAGAAAATCTTTTGGAAGAAGAAACTATAGAAGACCAGGAAGAAACAGAAAATAATGAGTGGACAGAGGAGCAACAGGAAGATAATAATAATCAACAGTTGGAGATGCCGCTGGAAAATGAGAAAGATAATGAGCAAGAGCCGGGAACGGTTGATATTAGTGAGGCAGATTTACCACCTGAAATTTCAAGTTTTTCATTAGATGCAGCAATTTTTGATGATGTTTATGAAGAAGCATGGTTTCATCCATATGTCAGTTGGGTGTTGAGCAAAGGAATTATGACAGGAAAAGGGAACAATCTGTTTGCTCCGGGAGAAAATTTGGCGAGAGCTCAGTTTGCAACTGTTTTGTGGAGATTATCTGGATCAGAGCAAGTTGCATACAGTGACAGATATCCGGATGTTGGAAAGGGAAACTTTTATACAACAGCTGTTCTGTGGGCTAGTCAAGCAGAAGTAAACGTGATTTCAGGATATGAAAATGGATATTTTGGTCCTGCAGATATGATTACGAGAGAGCAAGTAGCAACAATGCTGTATCGTTATGCAAAGTATAAGGGATTTAATACATCAAAACTTGTAAGCTTAAAAACATTTCCAGATTACAAAAATGTGAATAAGTTTGCAGAGAAAGCGATGCAGTGGGCAGTGGGGGCAGCTATCATAAGTGGAGATAATGGAAGGTTAAATCCGGGTGGAAATACAAATCGAGCAGAATGCGCAGCCATGATTCAGCGTTTTTGCGACAAGTATATGCTGGGAGAATTACCAGATGTGGAGATTTCAGCAGGTTGTAAAACTGTTTCAACAAAGATTAAAAATGATAATACAAAAGAATTCTGGATAGAAGCTTCAGGTGTAACTGCATCAAGCAAGATAGAGAAAGTTCAGGCAAAAGTTTGGTGTTATGATGATATGAGTGATGCTGGAATGTATACGTTGCAACCTCAGAAAGATAGGGGAGTATATGGGGTAACAGCATCTCCAAGATCACATGGATACCATAGCGGAACATATAAGATACAGGTATATGCTTTACTTGACATAGGAATTCGTCTTCCTATTGGAAATCAATGTTCTATACAGGTAGATGGAACTTCGGGAAAACTTCAAGTGATGGATTATGCACAAAATGTCTATAATCAAGTAGGAAGAGATTTGAATGCATGTTATTGGTGGGTAGTAAATAACATTTCTTATCGTCACCTTCCGATTCCACTGGAGCCACCAACAGGATATTCAAGAGCAGAGTGGTATGCGATGCAGGCATTTTTGACAGGAAGCGGTAATTGTTATGTATATGCAGCTACATTTTATTTCCTTGCTCAAGGATTAGGATATGATGCGAGATTTGTAGAAGGAGAAGTTGGCTTGGCATCAGGGGGATATGGACCTCATGGATGGGTAATGATTAATATGAATGGCTCGGAGTATATTTGTGATCCGGAGTCGCAACATAGTATCGGAGTATATAATTTTTATATGCAGCCGGTAAGTAGCCCGATTCTTCAGTATAGATGGTAGAGGAAAATTGGTATGGTTTTTAGTTCATTAACATTTGTGTGTGTTTTTTTGCCAATTGTAATATTATTGTATTATGTGTCACCATCTTTAGCCATTCGTAATGCTTTGCTGATAGTAGCAAGTTTGCTTTTTTATGCGTATGGAGAACCAATTTACATTGTGCTGATGCTTTTTAGTATTTTTATAAATTATGGATTTGGTAGAATGCTTGAGAGCCAGATAAAGGCAGCAAGGAAAGTTGTTGTAGTGGCAGCAGTTAGTGTAAATTTAGGAATACTATTTGTTTTCAAGTATACAGATATGCTTTTGGAAACTATAAATAAAATTGGAAATAGGGATTTCCATACAATCGATTTAGCATTACCGGTAGGAATTTCATTTTTTACTTTTCAGGCACTTTCCTATGTTATTGATGTATACAGAAATGAAGCAAAGGCGGAGAAGAGTGTTTTTAATGTGATGTTGTATATATCTTTTTTTCCACAATTAATAGCAGGACCTATTGTAAAATACCATGATATTTCAGAGCAGATTAGAAAGAGAAAAGTAGATATACAAGAAATTGCAGAAGGGCTTAGGCGGTTTATAATAGGCTTATCCAAGAAGGTTCTGATTTCCAATACGATGGCGATTACGGCAGATATGTTATTTACTGTTCCTTTGGGAAAAATTAACATTTTGTCTGCGTGGATTGCAGCTTTGGCATATATGTTTCAGATTTATTTTGATTTCAGTGGATACAGTGATATGGCAATTGGACTTGGACATATGTTTGGCTTCAAATTTCTTGAAAACTTTAATTATCCATATATTTCAAAAAGTGTTAAGGAATTTTGGAGACGTTGGCATATTTCGTTATCTACATGGTTTAAGGAATACTTATATATACCGTTAGGTGGCAATAGAAAAGGGAAAATGAGGACTTGTATAAATAAGCTTATTGTCTTCTTTGCCACGGGGTTATGGCATGGGGCAAATTGGACCTTTGTTGTTTGGGGATTATGGCATGGGATTTTCATGCTTTTGGAAGAAGTTATTAATATTAAACAAGTTCCCAGAGTCTTGAGGCATATATATACAATGCTTGTTGTATGTATAGGATTTGTGATGTTTCGGGCAGACACGTTTTTACAAGGAATACTCATGATCCAAAAGATGTTAGTGGGATGGGAGTTTGGTGGAGAACAGATGTCGATTGTAAAGTCAGTTATGACTCCAGTTTTTCTCATAACAGTAACTATAGCATTAATAGGGAGTACACCAATAATAAAAAGTATTGGAAAAGATTGTGCACAAAAGGAAAGTGGGAAAAAGATTATGGAATTTCTTAGTTATGGAATAGCTATTGTACTTTTGGCTATATGTATACTGAGTTTGTCGAGTGGAACCTATAATCCATTTATTTATTTTAGATTTTAACAGAAGGGAGCGTATATGAGAAACACAAAATATATTATATTTATTGTATGTGCGTATTTTATGATGGCGCTTCCTTTTTTGGGAATGATATTTTGGCCCACGAATGAAACGACTGAAAATACAGAATTGGCGAAATGGCCATCTATATTAGAGGATGGGAAATGGAATGAAAGATATTTGTCTGATGTGGGAGCGTATTTTGAAGATCATTTTGCATTTCGGCAGGAACTGGTAACAATTAATTCTTTTTTGAGAGGGAAAATCTTAAAGGAAAGTACAACCAAACAAGTGATTGTTGGAAAAAATGATTGGCTATATTATGGAGGAACACTAAACGATTATAAAGGAGAAAATTTAATGTCTCAAAGAGAATTACATATGCTAGCACATAATTTGAAGTTAATGCAGCAATATGTGGAGAGTCGGGGGAGTCGATTTGTTCTAACCATTGTGCCTAATAAGAATAGTTTGTATGATGAAAATATGCCATACTATTATCAAAAAGGAAGAGAGAGTAATCTTAAAAATGCAGCAGAGTTTTTTGAAGAAAATGGAATTGCTTATCTAGATCTGTATAAAATATTTAAAGAGAAAGAAGAAGTTTTATATTTTCAAAGAGATTCTCACTGGAATAATCAAGGAGCGTTATTGGCGTATAATGCATTAATGAATTATTTGGGGAAAAATCATGAAACATATTTAAATGTACCATATCATACAGAAGTGTCTCATGAGGGAGATTTAGATAAAATGCTATATCCCCTGGCAACTACGTTGGAAGAAGAATATGTATATGATAAAGAGTGGAATTATGATTATGTAAATGATGTAAGGGATAATATGGAAGACTGGATTGAGACAGAGAATGCAGGAAAAGAAGGAGTACTATTGATGTTCCGAGATTCTTTTGGTGAGAGTCTTTTACCGTTTGTGGCTGAAGAAGTGGGAAAGGGATATTTTTCAAGACTTGTACCATATAACTTGACTCAGATAGAGCAATATAAACCTAATTATTTAGTAATTGAAAAGGTGGAAAGAAATTTAATAGATTTTGTGAAAAAGGCACCAATCATGCAGCCGATGCAAGTAGAGAATATGTCTGGACCAGAAGTAGAAAGTGATAGTTTGATAGAGACAGAAAAGCAAGGCTCATACTTAATGATAAGGGGAGAAGTTGATCATATATATATATATGATCATACAGAACTATATATATCAATAAGAAATGAGCAGACCTCAGAAATTAAGACATATCCTGTATTTTATACCTTGACAGGAAATGAGGAGAAAAATGGATATCAAATTTACTTAAAGGGAAATGGTATGAGCAAGGGAAAATACCATATTAATGTAATGGCACAAGATTTAGGGCGGACAATTATTGTAGATTCGACAGATGTTGTATGGGAGTAAATTTGCAATACTAAATTGATGAAATGACAGTATATGTTTTATTGGAAAATAGGTGAAATTTTACTAAAGATGGAGGAAGAAAATGAAGAAAATAGCAGTTTATCTTTTAGTGATGTTGTGTTTATGTAGTAATATGGTGGGATGTAGCAAAAAAGCTGAAGCAGAATCAGCAAAAATAGAAAATAAGCAAGTTAAAAATAAGAATGAAAAAGTAAATGAAAAAAAAGAATATCAGATAATTGGAAATAAGACAGATAAGGCAATTGATATTTTTATGAAAAATAACATTGGGAAGGATATAACTGGAATTACAGTAAAAACTTCAGATAAAACAGAATATCCTGCAAATATGATGAAAACAGGACAAATATTAAAGGTGGGAGAGATAGCTGAATTTTTTTATACACCAGAGGATAGTGCGGCTACAAGTAATGCAACGACAGACAAAGCAATTAATGTTACATATAGTGTTCAGATAACACTTTCAGATGGAAGTCAGATAGAACTTTCTTCGCTAGGATTTGAAGATATCAAGAAAGATGTTGAGTTGTGTCTAGAGGATGGAGTAGGGTTTGCAAAATACATAAGTAAATCTTCGGGGATGTCGGTGTCTACAAAAGAACAAGAGTTGAGCGCAAAAATTCAGCGAGAAGCAGCAGCTGCTGCTCAGGCGGCACAGGAGGCACAGGCGGCTCAAGAAGCACAGGCAGTTCAAGAACAGAATAATTCTCAGCAACAAGAAAATTATACGGATAATACTTATATCGAACAAGAATATAGTGAACCAGAATATCAGCAACCAGAAGAACAAATTCCACAAGAACAACCACCACAAGAATTGCCACCAGACCAAAATTCGGAAGGATGCTTAGATCCTAATGATGTGATCATCAATCCTCAACAGTAGTACGAGAGATAAATAAAAAATATAAGAGGAGTAGATAGTTAATGGGTAAGAGTAAAAAATTAATTGTTATGGCAATTCTCCTAATATTGACATTTTGCTCGGGATATCAAATGGAGACAAGAGCAGAGGAGCATATTGACAGACCATATACAGGGATGGATGAAGAAGGTAATATATATGCAGTAGAGTCAGAAAGTGGTTTAGTAGATGAGACTGTGACAACATACGCGGATGAAGCGCAAGTAGTAAATTTTAATACAAAGGGGTCAGCTGCGGTAACTGAATATACAGAGGCATATACAGGAAATGCAGGATATACAAATGGGGGATATGGAGCAGATGCGGCATATCTTGGAACTGAGAATGGAAAAGTAAAATTTATGCTTTCAGGGGTTGTTGGATATGTGAATCAAGATCAGGTTCAGATCGTGAAAAAAAGTTCAGCAAAAAGTATCAGCCATTACAAAGTATCGGATGGATGGATTGTACATGCACTCACTTATAATATGAATCAGACAAATTATGCTGGACAGATCAGAGTTGGTAAAGCACCTTCATATCTTGTACAAGGCAATACCTATTATAGTTATGATGGACATTATTTTTACACAGATTACAGTATAATGTTGGAAGATTATAAGGCAGAGAATAGAAATCGGGCTGTAAATGCACAAAATCCATATTTTAATTATTTCCAATATCTTCCGTTTAGAAGTATGACATCATATAACAGTGATTCGTTAGATGCAAGTGTAGAGGCAATGTTGTCTTCCATGTATGGAGGGGGAAATTCGAAATTACGTGCAACAGGAAACAGCATGATTCAAAACCAGAATACCTACGGTGTAAATGGCTTACTAATGCTAAGTATTGCGGCAAATGAGAGTGCCTAGGGGACAAGCAGTATTGCACAAAATAAAAATAATTTATTTGGGTTAAATGCAGTGGATAGTTCTCCAGGAACGAGTGCAGATACATATGCAGATGTGAATACATGTATTAAAAATTTTGCTCAAGGATATATGTCAAAGGGATATCTACATCCGAGCGATTGGAGATATTTTGGAGGATTTTTAGGGAATAAAGCTAGTGGTGTAAATGTAAAATATGCATCTGATCCATATTGGGGAGAAAAGGCAGCAGCTATTGCTTGGAATCTGGATGAAAAAATGGGAAATCAAGATCAGTTTGAGTATACAATAGGTATCAAAGACGTACTTTCGACCAATCATAATAATTATCCAATTTATATGGATAGTAATTCGGCAGCTGCATCTTACCAGAGTAAGAACCAGTCAACGACAGCGTATTTAATTCTAGATAGTCAGTCAGAAAACGGATTGTATATGATTCAGAGTGATGGATTGATTAACAGCTCTAAAACCGGTTTGGATGCCAGCAGCGGGGTTTATGATTTTGAAACTATGCATGCTTACATAGGGAGTTCAAACCTTGTAATTGTTAATGAAGGACGAGAACTTACAGGAGTGGATGCATTTAGGGATGTCATTTCCGGAGGATGGTACTATGATTACGTAAAATATGTGTATGATCGCGGAATTATGACAGGCATGAACGGAAGATATTTCGGAGTTGCTGAAAATCTAAAACGTGCGCAATTTGCAACGATTATATATCGGATTGCAGGATCTCCGGAAGTAAAGTATGAGCCTGTATTTTGGGATGTACCAGATGGAACCTTTTATACATCAGCAGCAATTTGGGCGCAAATGAATGATATTATAACAGGGTATACATCAGACGGAAGTTTTGGAGGCGGAGATGATATTACAAGAGAGCAAATGGCTACGATAATGTTTCGCTACGCGCAACATTGTGGATATGATACGTCACAGAGAGGAGACATTTCAATGTATCCAGATGCGACAAATGTCAGCGGATTTGCTTCTGAGGCAATGCAGTGGGCGAGTGCAATTGGATTGATAAAAGGTGATAATGGAATGTTAAATCCACAGGGAAGTGCAAGTCGTGTGCATTGTGCAGCAATTATTACAAGGTTTATGGAATTTTATAAGTTATAGAGAACTTTAAGAAATAGAGAACGTACAAAGTGAAAATCGAAAGTACGTTCTCTTTTTTATGGTTCTAAGCTATAAAAACCCTTAAAACAATGAATTTCTATGTTTACAATTAAAATTAAGAGTGTCAAAGATTGAAAAGAATAAGTGAAAGTGATATAATACGGTGTGGTTTAATGTATAATAGAAAATAGTAGTGTAAAGAAAATAGTGTTTATATAATGTTTAGGAGGTAAAACGATGAAAGGAATTATTTTAGCAGGAGGCTCAGGAACGAGATTATATCCGTTGACAAAGGCGGTTTCAAAGCAAATTATGCCGGTATATGATAAGCCGATGATTTACTACCCATTGTCAATTTTAATGCTAGCAGGAATTAAGGAAATACTTGTGATTTCTACCCCAAGGGATCTTCCTGTATTTGAGGAATTACTAGGAAGTGGTGAAGAATTAGGATTAAAGATGTCCTATGCCGTGCAAGAAAGTCCGCGTGGCTTGGCAGATGCATTTATCATTGGAGAGGAATTTATTGGTAATGATAGTGTAGCACTTATATTAGGAGATAATATTTTTTATGGACAGAGTTTTTCGAAAATTTTGCGAGAAGTAGCAGAACGGAAAACAGGGGCGACAATTTTTGGATATTATGTAAGAGATCCAAGAGAATATGGTGTTGTTGAATTTGATGAAAATGGGAAAGCGTTATCAATAGAAGAGAAACCTGAACACCCGAAATCTAATTATGCTGTGCCAGGATTATATTTTTATGATAATAGTGTTGTTGAAATTGCAAAAAATGTAAAACCATCTGCTCGTGGAGAAATTGAAATTACAAGTGTAAATAATGAATATCTTCGTCGAGGAGAGTTACAGGTAGAAACATTGGGAAGAGGATTTGCGTGGTTAGATACAGGAAATCCGGATGCTCTTTTAGACGCAGCTGATTTTGTGGCAGCATTTCAAAAACGTCAAGGGCTGTACATCTCATGCATAGAAGAGATTGCATATAAAAGAGGATTTATCGACAGAGAACAGCTGATTAAATTAGCACAACCTTTGCTAAAGACTCCATATGGAAAATATTTGATGGAAGTAGCAGAAGGATTATAAAAGGAGAGTGTTTAAAATGGGAAAAATAACAGTGGAAACATGTGAAATAGATGGATTAAAAGTAATTACACCGACTGTATTTGGAGATGAACGCGGTTATTTTATGGAGACATATAATTATAATGATTATAAAGAAGCGGGGATTGACATGGAATTTGTACAGGATAATCAGTCATGTTCCAAAAAGGGTGTCTTACGAGGACTGCATTTTCAGATTAATTATCCGCAGGATAAGCTTGTAAGAGTTGTAAGTGGAGAAGTGTATGACGTTGCAGTTGATTTGAGAGAAGGGTCTGAAACGTATGGGAAATGGTATGGAGTACTATTATCAGCAGAAAATAAAAAGCAGTTTTTTATTCCGAAGAATTTTGCACATGGATTTTTAGTACTTTCTGAATCAGCAGAATTCGCATATAAATGTACAGACTTTTATCATCCAAATGACGAGGGTGGATTGGCTTGGAACGACCCTGATATCGGAGTAGAATGGCCAATTCCGGAAGGGATGGAACTAACTATTTCTGAAAAAGACCAGAAATGGACAGGAATTAAAGAATTAAAGAAGTAGACTGGAAATTTGGGAGGTTAGATGTGTCAACATATATACAGAATTTTATAAAATTCCAGCCACTTTTAAGAGAATTGGTCTCTAGAGATATCAAGATAAAATATAGAAGATCAGTGCTTGGAGTGCTTTGGACTTTACTAAATCCACTTTGTATGATGATTGTATTGTCTTTAGTTTTTTCAAATATTTTTAAATTCAGAGTTGAAAATTTCCCTTTATATTTGCTGAGTGGACAGATTATTTTCAACTTTTTTTCAGATGCGACGACAAGTGCAATGTCGGCCGTGATCAATAATGCAGCATTGATTAAGAAAGTATATATGCCTAAGTACTTGTTTGTGATTTCTAGAGTATTCTCAAGCTTTATTAATTTGTTGGCATCATTTACAGCGTTACTGGTAGTGATGATCGCAACAAGAGCAGAATTGCACTGGAAGGTGGTTTTTGCAGTAATTCCATTAGGATTTATTGTCGTATTTTCATTGGGAGTGGGCTTATTATTGTCAGCTTTGGTTGTGAAATTCAGAGATATTATGCATTTATATTCTGTTTTTATCACAGCGTTATTATATTTGACACCAGTTATTTATCCGATGTCTTCTTTGCCTTATTGGATGCAAAAAGTTGTAGGGTTAAATCCAATTACTAATATTTTAATGATGTTTCGTGATGTAATGCTATACGATAACTTTCCGAACCTTTCTTCTATATTGATTGCTACAATAGAGTCTTTGGCAGCATTAGGAATTGGCGTATATGTATTCTATAAAAAGCAAGATGAATTTATTCTTAATATTTAGGAGAGAAATATCATGGAAAAAAATACGGTAATAGAGGTTGAACATGTATCGATGAAGTTTAATTTGGCTTCAGAAAAGTATGACAGCTTAAAAGAGTATGTAATTAAAAGTATTAGAGGACAAGTTTCTTTCGAAGAATTCTGGGCATTAAAAGATGTCTCTTTTCATTTGGAAAAGGGAGATTCCCTTGGTTTGATCGGGCTAAATGGAAGTGGAAAGAGTACAATGTTAAAAACAATTGCAGGAGTACTGAAGCCGACGAAAGGAAGTGTGCGGGTCTATGGTACGATTGCACCATTGATTGAGCTGGGAGCAGGATTTGATTTTGACCTTACTGCGGAGGAAAATGTTTTTTTAAATGGAGCAATTTTAGGATATTCCAGAAAAGAAATGGAAAAGCATTATAGTGATATAGTGGCATTTTCTGAATTGGGAGAATTTATGAATGTTCCAGTTAAAAATTTTTCATCGGGTATGATTGCAAGACTTGCTTTTGCGATTGCAACAATAGGAATACCAGATATTTTAATTGTGGATGAGGTATTGGCAGTTGGTGATTTCAGATTTCAGGAGAAGTGTGAAAAAAGAATTCAAAGAATGCTTGATCAAGGAACAACGCTGTTGTTTGTTTCACACAGTATAGATCAAGTTGCTAAATTGTGTAAAAAGATTGTATGGTTGGAAAAGGGTCAGGTAAAACGATTTGGGGATGCAAAAGAAATTTTGAACGAATATAGCAAATCATAATAGAGGTAAAAGATGAAAAAGCATATTAAAAAAATTGTCATTTGTATTCTGCTGATTATCTGCTCTTTTATGTATTCTCATATAGATCGAGCAGTTAGAATCTATGATAAAAATATAGATGCAGGAGAATATAGGAGTGCTGGTATCGTAGAAGGCGAGAGTTTTCAGCAGAGTTTTATAAGTGAAGAGGATTCTATTGATGGTGTAGATTTGATGTGCACTGTAAATGGAGATGTATCAAGTGTAAAACTGGAATATGAATTAGCGGATGAACAAGGAAATATTAAGGCAAAGGGAGAAATCACGCCGGAGAAGATAAAGACAGACAAGTTTTACAAAATAAGATTTGATAAAATAAAGGAATGCGAAGGAAAAAAATTTACATTTTCAGTAAGGCAGAAGGTAGATAAGGAAAATGTAGGAATTGCTTTTTATTATGAAGATAAAGTGGAAAATGGGACGACAATGCGTATATTGGGAAATGAAGTCCCTGGAACGTCTATTATGAAAGTGATTACGCATGAGTTTGATTTAGAGACTTTCTGTGTTCTGCTAGGATTTTTAGCCTTTATTTTTCTGTTTATGAGAAGTCTTTACAAGTTATTTAGCTAAGGGTGAAGATAGATGGGATTATTTGTAAACTTGAAAGAAGGGATTTTGTGAAAAGCAAATGGAAAGTATTTGTTACTTTTGTTGTAGCAGTACTCGTAATGGGGGGCTGCGCGAAGAAAGAACAAGTGAAAGAAGAAAATAGTAAAATCGAAAGCGAGGATATGGATTCTGAAAATTCGACAGATGAAGCACCAGAGGAAAAAGAGGATGCTGTGGAGAAACAGGTAAGAATTTATTTTGGAAATGCTGATGCGTCTGACTTTGAAACTGAAAATGTGTTAGTACAACAAATTTCGGCAGATGAAATTTGGAGTCAATTGATTGAGAAGGGTGTGATTCCAATGGATGTTACAATTCTTTCTTGTAAGGAAACGGAACAGGAAGGAAAGAAAGCTTTGGAATTGGATGTGTCGGAAAAATTTTCTACGTACTTGAATGGACTTGGAACATCAGGAGAATATATAACAGTAGGAAGTATTTGTAATACATTTTTAGATGCATTTGATAGCGAAACAATTCGTATCACTGTTGAAGGAAAGAAACTTGAAACAGGGCATGCAGAATATCCAGGATATATGTCAAAATATGAACTTTAATCAAAGAGCTTAGGAAAAAACAATGAAAAAAAGTGAAAAGAAAGTTATCAAAATAAATTGGGGACAAATTATCAAAAGAATATCTCCGTATAATGTAAAAAAGGGAATTTTGTATTTAAGACATTATGGAATGAAAGAGTTTTGGGTAAAACTTACTGAGCGGTTTCAAGCAGATGATGTGGACTATAAAGAGTGGTATGAAAATCATAGAGTTTTAGAGAAAGATTTAGAAGAACAGAAAAACGTTCATTTTTTTAAAGAACCGTTGATTAGTATCATTGTCCCAATTTATAATACACCTATCACATTTTTAAGACAAATGATTGACTCTGTCCAACAACAGTCATATGAAAAGTGGGAGTTATGTATTGGGAATGCAAGTCCAGAAAAGCAGGAAATTAGACAAGTTTTGGAAGAATACAAAAGTGATAAGCGGATAAAAGAAATTGCGATTCCTGAAAATAAGGGCATTGCAGAAAATACAAATAAGGCAATGACAATTTCTGAAGGTGAATTTATTGGATTGTTAGATCATGACGATCTTTTAGCCCCTAATGCGTTATACGAGGTGGTAAAAGTTTTGAATGAGAACAATTTAGCAGAAGTAGTATACACGGATGAAGATAAGGTTACGGCAGACTTAGAAGAACATTTTCGACCACATTTTAAGCCGGATTTCAACTTAGATCTTCTCCGTTCCAACAACTACATCTGTCACTTCTTCGTAGCCAGCCGTGATCTGATCAAGCGTGTAGGAGGATTCCGCCCGGAATTTAACGGAGCGCAGGACTATGATTTGATTCTTCGCTGTACGGAGCAGGCGAAGCAGATTGTGCATATTCCAAAAATTTTGTATCACTGGCGTGTCCACAAGGCGTCAACTGCAGATAATCCGGCTAGCAAGATGTATGCGTTTGATGCGGGAAAGCGTGCAATTGAGGAACATCTTGTCCGCTGCCGTACAAAGGGAACCGTACAGCATACGAAAGATCTTGGATTTTACCGGGTAAAATATGAAGTCTGCGGGGAACCACTTGTATCGATCATTATTCCAAATAAGGATCAGTCGGAAGCGCTGAAAAAATGTCTGGATTCGATTCGAGAAAAGACAAGCTATCGGAATTATGAGATTATCATTGTAGAAAATAATAGTGAGGAGCCGGAAACATTTGCCTTCTATAAAAAGATTGCAGGGGAGAAGATTAAGGTCGTCACCTGGGAAGGGGAATTTAATTATTCCGCGATCAACAACTTCGGTGTTCGTCATGCGAGAGGAGATTATCTTCTGCTTCTCAACAATGATGTGGAGATTATTAACGGGGACTGGTTAACAGAGATGCTTTCCCACTGCCAGAGAAAAGAAGTGGGAATTGTCGGGGCGAAGTTATATTATCCGGATAATACGATCCAGCATGCAGGAATCATCATCGGGATCGGAGGAGTGGCAGGAAGTGTCTTTGTAGGGCTTCCAAGAGCGTTTTCAGGATATCTTCACAAGGCATCGATCCAGCTTGATCTCAGTGCGGTCACTGCAGCATGTATGCTTGTAAAACGCTCTGTATTTGAGCAGGTCGGCGGGCTTGAGGAAAAGTTGAAAGTAGCGTTTAATGATGTGGATTTCTGCCTGCGCGTCAGAGAAAAAGGGTATCTTGTTGTCTATGATCCGTATGCAGAGCTGTATCATTACGAATCGAAGACAAGAGGTGCCGAGGATACGAAAGAGAAAATCAGACGGTTTCAGACGGAAATCGAATATATGAGAAGCCACTGGATCGGGCTTCTGAAAAAAGGCGATCCGTATTACAATTGTAATCTGTCACTGACAAAGTGGGATTATTCGTTGAAAAATAATCAGAGGAGCTAAGAGATAGATGTACGATGTGTCAGTCGTTATACCAAACTACAACGGAATAAAGTATCTGGAGCATTGTCTGGAGGCTTTGGAAAAGCAGAGAGATGTTGCCTTTGAGACGATTATTGTAGACAACTGTTCGCAGGATGGAAGCGCCAGCCTGGCGAAAGAGAAGTTTCCAAAGTGCTGCTATCTGTCGCTGGATCAGAATTATGGCTTCTGCCGCGCGGTCAATGAAGGAATCAAAAAGGCAGTGGCTCCGTTTGTAGTGCTTCTCAATAATGATACAGAAGTGGAGCCTGAATTTTTGAAAAATCTGTTGGATTGTATCAGTAAGGATGAGCGGATCTTTTCGGTGGAGGCTCGGATGATGCAGTATCACAGAAGAGAACTGATCGACAGTGCGGGGACATCTTATTCAGCGCTCGGATGGGCATCGGCAAACGGAAAAGATAAGACGAAAGAAAGGTTTCTGACTTCTCGGAAGGTGTTTGCGGCATGCGCGGGAGCGGCAATCTACCGGAAATCGGTCTTTGAGGAGATTGGATATTTTGATGAGGAGCATTTTGCATATCTGGAAGACATTGATATCGGATATCGTGCAAGGATTCACGGATATTACAATGTCTATGAGCCGTCAGCAGTTGTCTACCATGTGGGAAGCGGGACGAGCGGCTCCAGGCACAATGAATTTAAGGTGAAATATTCATCGAGAAATAATGTCTATCTGATTTATAAAAATATGCCGCTCCTTCAGATTTTATTGAATAGCCCATTTTTGTTGATTGGTTTTCTCACAAAAACGATCTTTTTTGCCGCAAAAGGATTCGGGAAAACTTACGTAAAAGGACTTGCAGAAGGAGTACGCCTTTCTCGAAATAATCGGGAGAAAAAGATTGTTTTCCAGAGAAAAAATTTTGGCAGTTACTGGCAGATTCAAAAGGAACTGTGGAAGAATCTGCTTGTATATTTTCAATAGGAATATAAAAAGTAAAGGAATGAAAAGGCTGTTGCAGCAGAACATTTGCAAAAACGATGGGCGCCGGAGGCGTTTCAGGAAGAGGCAAAGAAAAGCTGCAATAGCCTTTTTTGTTTCGGTTAAAAAATAAAATGCAACCTTTTCCGCTTGCGGCACGTCTAATAGTTGAAGAGAAAAATCATTTACAAGAAAAACAACGGGAGGAGGGGCAAATGTGATACAGCTTGTCAGAAGAGCAAAGAAAAAAGAAGATCAGGCTTTTGTAGAGCTGATTGACCGATGCAAAGGGGATCTTTATAAAGTGGCAAGAAGTTATCTGAATAATGAAGATGATATTGCAGATGCGATTCAGGAGACGGTCATAGATTGTTACGAAAAGATTGGAAGCCTCAGGGAGGCAAAATACTTTAAAACATGGCTGACAAGGATCCTGATCAATAATTGTAATGACATCTTAAGATGTGGAAGGAGGGAGTGTCCTTTGGAGGAAGCAGCACAGATCAGAGGAGAGAGCAGGGAGTTGGAGAGATGTGAGTTTGAGGAAGTTCTGGATGCGTTGGATGAGAAATATCGGATCATTCTTGTGCTGTATTATGGTGAGGGATTTAAAATACGGGAGATTGCACAGATCCTGGAATTGGAAGTGAATACCGTAAAGTCCAGGCTTTCCAGAGGAAGAAAGCAGTTTGAACACATGTATTGTATGGAACCGAGTATGCAGAGGGGGTAATGCAGATGAAGAAAGAATTTGATAAAGAAGTAAAGAAAAAACTGAGGGAAGAGGTAACCGTTCCGAAATGCGTAGATGAGGGAATCCAGAGAGCATATGATATGATCGGGATTTCCGGTGAGAAAAAGGTAATACGGCGAAGAAAGAGAATCTGGCCGGCAGCTGCGGCAGTTGCCGCGTTGACAGCAGGGATTTCCATTACAGCAGTAGCAGTGAATTATTATCTGAAAGTTCATCTGAAAGAAGAGGGACAGGTTCTGAAATATTATATTGAAGTGGATAAAGAGCAGAAAGAAGCGCACCAGATTGAAGTGAATCCGACGTATCTTCCAAAAGGATTTGAAGCAGAACAGGCAGAAGAGGGGGCGCCAAAGAAAATCTACGGGACAGTGGAGGGAGATAGTATTTCCATTATCTCTTATAATGCGGCAGAACTTTATCGAATGTCGCAGCTCGAGGAGAATGTTTTTGTCGAATATCGGAAAGACAGCTATACCGCAGTCGAGGGAGAACAGAAGTTAGATCTGTTTACGAGAAAAAATGAAAAAGTAGACAGCGACAGGGAGATTACAGATGTATATCTGTTTAGTGAAGAAGAGGGATATGGAGTCTGGATTTGGAGTGAGAGCAGTCTAGAGCAGGAAGAACTAGTGAAAATTGCAAACGGGCTGGAGATTACTGTCTTAGAGGAAACTGTTCCATATCCGTCTGAGGCGGAAATTGCAGAAGAACGGGAAAAAGACAAAGATGCAGCCAAAAAAGCCGAAGCAGATCAGGAGTATCGGAGCAGCAATGGGGTTTCAGAAGAATTGGTTTATCAGGTTGGCGAAGAAGTAAAAGACACAACGAGAGATGTGATGGCAGAGTCAGATCCGGATTATCTGAGTGAAGTGGAGGATATCAGATTTACTGTTCTTAGTACAGCAGTGTCAGATACACTTTCAACAGATACATTTTCGCAGCAATATTTTACAACAGACATGGAAAACTGGATGAACGAAGACACGTCGCTAAAAGCACACCAGAGATATCGGCTTGGAGAAGAGGAAGGACAGACGACTCTTGATGCACTGACAGACAAAGAGGCAGAGACGGTGAATTCAAAGTATGTCATCGTGAAGATGAAAGCGAAAAACGCATCTGCATTTCAGACAGACTGGAATAAGGAAGAAGGTGTGTCAATTGCGCCGATACTTACCGCGATGCAGGAAGGAGAAGCGGGAAAGCTTGTGTATCCGCAGGAAACATTCTGGTCGGCAAATGAAGGATATGATCTCCAATGGGGAGCAGAAAGAGGAGGATCATTCCCAATTTATTTTGACAAGCCATATTTTACAGAGGGAATCAAGGGAGTAAAATCAAGGCTGTTCTGTCCGCTTGCTCCGGGGGAGGAAATGGAATATACATTAGTCTATGTGGTAGACGAAGATCAGCTTTCAAATATGTATCTGCATTTTTATCCGCAAAATGAGATGGAGATGAATGGAGAGTATCTGACAACTCCGTATGTGGATATCAGCCAGTAAAGAAAGCAGACAGAAATCTGAATGAAAGATTCAGATGATAAAAAAGAACTTGTGTGGATGGGAGAAAAGAAAGAAAAATCTCCATCGCATAAGTTCTTTTTTGTTACAAAAATATTACAAAGACTACACTTTTTCTTGTGATTTTTAAAACTTTATTGTATTATATATAGGATAATGGAAAAAAATAGATATAGAATCAAATGAAATAAACAATAGATGAGAAACGGGTGAATGAATTTTGATCAAAGATAATCAGAAACATTTTAACCGGATGCATGTTGTGCTGGATGCATGTGTGATTATTTTTTCTTATGTTCTGGCATGGTATCTTCGGTTTAAGAGCGGACTGTTTCAGCAGGATCCGTGGTTTTTATCTCTTCATGAATATATGGGAGCACTTCTCTACATTGTTCCGGGCTATTTAATGTTGTATTATTTATTCCAGCTTTATACGCCGAAGCGGGTACGTGGACGGAGACTGGAAGCATGGAATATTCTGCAGGCAAACACGATCGGGCTGATGGTGTTCACATTCGTGTTGTATATTATAGAGCAAGCAAATTTTTCCAGAAAAATGATCGCGATTTTTTTCTGCGTGAATATTGTGACAGAGATTTTTATGAGAAATCTTGTGCGGCATTTCCTGCGGGATATGCGGAAGCGCGGTTATAATCAGAAACATATGATTTTGATTGGATACAGCCGGGCAGCGGAGCAATACATTGACCGGATCAAGGCAAATCCAGAGTGGGGATACACCATCCGGGGAATTCTGGATGACAATCAGCCGAGAGGAATGGAATATAAGGGTGTCAAGGTGATTGGTACGATTGAAAATCTAAAGATCATCCTGCCGCAGAATCGTTTGGATGAGATTGCGATCACACTTGGAATTAATGAGTATTCCAAGTTGGAATCCATTGTTGCAATGTGCGAAAAATCAGGAGTGCATACGAAGTTTATTCCGGATTATAATCACATCATTCCGACCAAACCGTACACGGAGGATCTTTTGGGACTTCCGGTCATCAATATCCGCCATGTACCACTCAGCAACACATTGAACCGATGGATGAAGCGATTGATGGATATTTTCGGAGCCATCGTCGCAATTATTTTATTCTCTCCGGTCATGCTGCTTGCAGCAATTCTTGTCAAGACGACATCAGAAGGACCGCTGATTTTCAAGCAGGAGCGTGTGGGACTTCACAACAGACCATTTTATATGTATAAATTCCGATCAATGGTTGTGCAGGATAAAGCAGCAGAGAAAGGAAAGTGGACCGTCCAGAATGATCCGCGCGTGACACCGATCGGCAAATTTATGAGAAAGACAAGCATCGACGAACTTCCGCAGTTGTTCAATGTCCTGAAAGGTGAGATGAGCCTTGTGGGACCAAGACCGGAACGACCGTTTTTTGTAGAGAAATTTAAAGAAGAGATTCCGCGCTACATGGTCAAACATCAGGTACGCCCGGGGATTACTGGGTGGGCACAGATCAATGGCTACCGGGGGGACACTTCTATTATGAAGCGAATCGAATATGACTTGTATTATATTGAAAACTGGACTATCGGGTTGGATATTAAAATATTGATTTTGACGTTCTTTAAAGGCTTTATCAATAAAAATGCATATTAGTAAGGAGATTATAGATGGGAACAAAGAGACCATCCGGGAGACGATATCCGGAAGATGAAAGAGAGATGAGAGCAGCAAGATCCGCTTCGGAGCGGAGACGACTTGCACTGGAGGAGAAGAGACGGGCGAAGAAGAAAAAGAGGAGAAGAAGAATCGGTATTTTAGTAGCTGAAGTGATTATCCTCAGTGTATTGTGTGTTTTTGCATATGCGACAGTAAAGATGGACAAGCTTGATTTCAATTTTCTGGATGAAGATAAGCTGGAAGTATATAAGGACACCGGACCGTATACAAATATAGCGCTGTTTGGTCTTGACGCCAGGGAAGGTGAGAGCATTGAGAGCGGTGTGCGAAGCGACAGTATGATGGTCGCCAGCATCAATAATGAGACGAATGAGGTAAAAGTCGTTTCTATTTTCCGAGATACACTGTTAAAACAGCAGGACGGTACGTTTGACAAGGCGAATGCGGCATATTCGTATGGAGGGCCGCAGGAGGCGATTGCACTTCTGAACCGAAACCTGGATCTGGATATTAAAAACTACATGAGTGTGGACTTTAAGGCCCTCTCTGATGTGATCGATGCACTCGGTGGAATGGAATTGGAACTGACTGCAGAGGAAGTTGTACATATGAATAATTACTGTGTGGAAACTTCAGAAGTGACTGGCAAAGATTACGAGAGAATCGAGCCGGAAGTGGCAGGAACTTACCATTTAAATGGTGTGCAGGCGACATCCTACGCCAGAATCCGTGCCACGGCGGGAGGAGATTACAAGAGAGCGGAGCGCCAGCGGCTTGTGATCGAGAAGATTGTAGAGAAAGCACAGAAGGCAAATTTAAAAACATTGGATAAGATTATAGACGTCGTATTTCCGCAAGTATCCACGAGCTTTTCTTCTAAAGATCTGATTGGGATTGCAGCGAATGCACTCTCTTATCAGTTGGGAGAGACACAGGGATTCCCATATAGTATTGCAGATACAGATGTAGTGGATGGATATGAAGGCTCTTATGTAGTTCCTTCAGATTTTGACGGGGATGTCAAAAAGCTGCATGAATTTTTGTTCAATGAGAAAGACTATCAGGTATCGGATACGGTCAAGGAAATCAGCCATGAGATTGACGTGATGTCAGGAGCAATTGTGGAAGATGGATATACCGATGAGTATGGGACCGATGAAGGATATTCGGAAGAACCATACGGTGGTTATGAGTCTGACGGTTACGAGACTGATGTTTATGAAAGTGAAAATTACGAAGGCTCTTACTAAGAAGAGAAAAAGAGCAGGAAGACAGGGGACACAAGTGTAATAATGTTAGAAGAAAGAAGAAAAAGAGCTGATGTCATTATTCCGGTCTATAGGCCGGATGAAAAATTAAAAAAACTGTTGGAAGGGTTAAGAAAACAGACGCATTTGGCAGAGCATATTTTTCTGATCCATACAAAGACAGAGGGAGTCTCGTTAGAGTGGTGTAAAGAATACGAAACAGTACAGGTTATAGAAATCAGGCCAGAAGAGTTTGATCATGGAGGAACAAGACGGATGGGAGCAGAACTGTCTGACGAGGAATTCCTGATTTTTATGACACAGGATGCAGTGCCGCAGGATCAGTACTTGATCGAAAAACTGATGGAACCTTTCCAAGACCAAAAAGTCGGAGCAAGTTATGCAAGGCAATTGCCGGATAAAGACTGCCGGATGGTGGAATGCTATACGCGAAGCTTTAATTATCCACAGGAAAGCAGAATAAAAACGATTGAGGATGTGGATAAACTTGGAATTAAGACGTTCTTCTGTTCAAATGTATGTGCCGCTTATAAAAAGTCAGTTTATAAAGAACTGGGGGGATTTGTACCGCGGGCGATCTTTAATGAAGATATGATTCTGGCAGGGACAATGATAAAGGCAGGATATGGCATCGCATATGCGGCGGATGCAAAAGTAATCCACTCTCACAATTACAGTGGGAGACAGCAGTTTCACAGAAATTTTGATCTTGCAGTTTCGCAGAAAGATCATCCGGAGATTTTTGCTGGGATCTCATCCGAGAGCGAGGGAATCCGCCTTGTGATTTCAACAGTCAAATATTTGCTGAAAAATAAGAAAGGGATGGAAATTCCCGGTCTGATTGTACAGAGTGGGTGCAAGTTTCTGGGATATAAACTGGGGCTGCATTATGAGAAGCTGCCGGAATGGCTTATTTTGCGCTGCACGATGAATAAAACTTACTGGAAATCACAAAAAAACGCATAAAGTCATTGTAGTTCGCTGATAAGTGCGATATGATAAAAGATAGCTTACGGATAAAAACATAGAAGAACAGTTGTAGGAAAAGAAGAAAGGATACAATTATGACACAGAGACAGTCAAGAAGAAGACGTGCAAGGAGAAGACGGAAGCATGGATTTTCCACATGGTCACTGGGAAAGAAGATTTTATTAGTTTTTGTCATTGCATTGCTTTTGATGATCACGGTAGGTGTTGTCTATGCGGCAGATAAGCTTGGCAAACTTGAGCAGACGAAGCTGGACACAAAGAAATTGAGTATTTCAGATGAAATTGATCTTGGAGATGGATATACGAATCTTGCATTGTTTGGACTGGATTCCAGAGATGGGGAGTTAGGCGAAGGTGTCAGAAGTGACAGTATTATCATCGCAAGTCTGAACAATAAAACAAAAGAGATTAAGATGGTTTCTTTATACCGTGACACGCTGTTAGAACTGGAAGACGGAAGCCTGAACAAAGCGAACTCGGCATATGCATTCGGAGGCCCAGAAGAAGCGGTCGCGATGATCAATAAAAATCTGGATCTGAATATTGAGGATTATATTGCAGTGAATTTCAACGCACTTGTCGATGTCATCGATGCACTTGGCGGCATGGATGTGACATTGTCTGATGCGGAAGTAGTGCATATGAATAATTATTGTGTGGAGACTTCGGAAGTGACAGGAAAGTCTTATACAAAGATTGAACCAGAAGTTGCAGGAACGTATCACCTGAATGGAGTGCAGGCGACATCGTACGCACGTATCCGCTACACAGCCGGAGGAGATTTTGAAAGAACAGAGCGTCAGCGTTTTGTCCTGGAACAAATAGCGGAGAGCGCAAAAAAGGTAAGTTTTTCTTCGTTGAATTCCATCATGGATAAAGTATTCCCTCAGGTGGCAACAAGTATGGAACTTGGGGAAATGTTAAAGTATGCCAAAATAGGAACCAGTCTTAAGATTGGCGCTACGAAAGGATTCCCGGAAGCCAATACGAGTGATACATTAAGTGGTGTCGGAAGTGTAGTAATTCCAGACAGTCTGATCCAGAGTGTCAGAGAATTGCATGAATTTTTATTTCCGGATCTGGAGTATGAAGTGTCTTCCACTGTGACCGCGATAGATGAAAAAATAAGAAATAAATCTTTAGACCGTTCGGATGGATCTGATTTTGTGGAAGATGAAGTAAACTTCTATTCGGAACCGCAGTATTATGAGTATGGAAGTCCGGAACAGGATGTATGGACTGGCGGAGAGACTCAGACACCAGATTATGGAACAGGAGATTCTTCGGGAAGTATCGAGGGATCAGGAACTGGAGAATCAGGTTTGCCGGGAGGTGACGGAACCATTTCACCGGACGGAGGTGGAAGTGATCTCGGCGGTGGAGATGTAGGAGACAGTATGGGAGGCGGAGAGACTGGCGGTGTTGATACCGGAACCGGTCAAGAGATGACGCAATAACAAGAAACATACGATAAAGAGGATAAGAGGATGAAGATAGCAAAGAAAACAGCAGCATTTTTATTGGTATTATTTCTGGGAATCCAATGTATGCCGTTGACTGCACTGGCGGCGGACGGAACATTGTCATTCTCAGATCCTACTGCAAAAGCAGGAGAAACGATAGAAGTAACTGTCAAGATCAACACAGCAGAGGGACCGATCGGGGATGGTCAGGTACAGGTTACCTATGATCCGACCTATCTGGAATTTGTCAGTGGAGTCAATGCGACTGGAGAAGCAGGAACGATTACGCTTTCTGCATCCGGAAATGGGATAGATTCTGAACTCGCATACAGCATGACCTTCAAGGCTTTGGCAGAGGGAGAGACAACTTTGCAGGCAGTGGGATATACAGCGTATACGTTTGGCGGTGAAGAATTGAATCTGACACTTGGGACATCTGCGGTTAAGATTGAAGCGGGAGATGGCACACAGCCGGCCGCTGCACAGCAGCCAGGCACACAGACTATGATTGAGCTGGATGGAAAGCAGTATTTTATTGCAGACGATATTCCAGAAGCGCTGATCCCGGAAGGATATGAGAAGAGCCAGCTCACATATGAGGGAAGCCCACATACAATCCTTGTGCATACCGGAAGCGGTCAGAAGATGATTTATTTGATGGATACGCAGGGTGAGGGAAACCTGTTTTTATATGATAGTGAGACAGATCATTTCTCTGCGTTTGAAAAGATAGACTTATCAAGTGATTCGTATATTTTGATCACAGATGACAAAGAAAGTGCAAATATTCCGGAAGATTATGAGGAAACAACAATTCAGATCAATGGGAAAGTATTTCCTGCATGGCAGAATGTAGTTGACACAAAATTGGCTGATTTCTGTCTGGTATATGCAGTGGATAATGCTGGTAAAAAAGGGTTATACCAGTACGACAGCACACAGAAGACCTACCAGAGATTTCTTCCTCCAACGGCAGAAAAAGAGAAACAAGATGGTTCTGTTGCAAATAAGGTGACAACATTTGTAGAGGAGAATCTTCCGAAAATCATGGTAGGGGCTTGGGGAGTTTTCCTGATGATGTTGCTGCTCATTGTGATCCTTGCTGTAAAACTTCGCCATAGAAATGAAGAACTGGATGATTATTATGATCAGGAATATGACGAAAATCCGCGTGCAGCGAGAGGGTTCTCGTCAGAGGATTATGATGAGTCCGACGACGATGACTATGATTACGAAGAGGATTATGACGAGTCTGACGAAGATGACTATGATTACGAAGAGGATTATGACGAGTCTGACGACGATGACTATGATTACGAAGAGGATTATGATGAGTCCGAGGAAGATGACTATGCTTATGAGGATGCTTATGACGAGTCCGAGGACGATTATGAAGATGACTATGATTACGAAGAAGACTATGAGTCGGAAGATGCTTATGATGATTTGTTAGATTATTATGATGATGACGATGATGATGAGTTGGAGCGGGAGATTCTGGACGAGGATGAAGGATTTTTCGATAAGAGAAGCGGTAAAAAAAGAGGAATCGATTTAATCTAACCAGTAGTGTAGAAAGAAAAGTTTCAATGAAAGGGGAGTACGAAGCATGAAGATGAAGAAAGTAAAAGCAGTTTTAGCAGCATTTGCGCTGATTGCTATGATGCCGTTTCAGGTAATGGCAGCAGATGGAAGTATTATGTTTTCTGACCTGACAGAAGAAACGGGAAGAAGCGTAAAGACAGGTGAGACGGCTGAAATTAAATTTGCGGTAGCCTCTACAGCAGGTGCAATTGGAGAGGCCAATGTCACTTTGACTTATGATGCCAGCGCGCTGCAGTTTGAGGGCGCAGAAGGTGTCACAGAGGGAAGTGAAAAAGGATCGCTGGTCTATACGGGAAAAGGGGATGGAACAGTAGCAGAATTAAGAACAACTCTGAAATTTAAAGTATTAAAAGCAGGAGATTTGTCGATCCATGTCGCATCTTACCAGGTGACCTCCAGTGTGGGAGCACAGCTGACTGAAGTGGAAACAGGAAGTTCTGCAATCACAGCACTTCCAGGGGAGACAGAGGTGGCAGAGCAAACTGGCAGCGAACAGCAAGGACAGACGACAGGAGAAGCAATTGAGATTTCAGATACATACAAGATCACGCTTCTCACAGAAAAGCCGGATACAGAACTGCCGGAGAATTATGTAGATACAGAATTGACATTGAATGGAAAATCTTATCCGGTATGGCAGGATGAGAATAAATCTTCTTATTACATCGTCTATGCAGAAAACAGTGATGGTGAAAAACAGTTATATCAGTATGATTCAAAAGAGGGAACTTACCAGAGATTTATTGCGCCGGAGACAAAAAAAGACAGCGCATCGGGAATCAAAGGGAAGATCAAAGGTGTGTTGGAAGGACATCTGATGCAGGCAGTTATCGGAGTGGCTGCGGTTGTCGCATTCCTTCTTCTGATGGTGTTGATTCTTGCAATTAAATTGCACAGACGCAACCGAGAACTGGATGAGATGGAGCTGTTCGGTATGCAGGAAGACGATGATTTTGAAAATGACCTTTCAGACTATGAAACAGATGCTGATGAGGCTGAGTTTGATGACGATTATGATGAATATGAAGAGGATGATTACGAAGAGGATTACGATGACGAAGACGACTTTGATGATGAGGACGACTTCGAGGATGACTTTGATGATGAGGAAGATCGCTCTAAGACATTTTCCATGGACTTCATTGATCTTGATTAAGAATACATTTTAGTATGAGAATCTAATACTGTGCAATCATGACAGGATAAAAGCTGTTGTGGAACAAAAAATTATGAAAATGTGTGCATAGATAAAATCTGTGAAACAGTTTTCTAGTGTAATTTTGTTCTGCGGCAGCTTTTCTATTTGAGAAAATGCTTTACAAAATTCGATATTCTTGCTACAATACAACACGAAAATGCAAAAAAAACGGATGTTTGTGCAAAAAGGAGGACTTATACCATGTGTGGGATTGTAGGATATATAGGAAATGAACAGGCGGCACCGATACTGTTAGATGGATTATCCAAGTTGGAATACCGAGGATATGATTCTGCGGGGATTGCTGTCTATAACGGAGCGGAGATCGCAGTTGCAAAGTCTAGAGGAAGATTACATGTGTTGAGTGAATTGACACAAGAGGGGAAAGGTCTTCCGGGGACAAGTGGGATTGGGCATACGAGATGGGCGACACATGGTTCACCATCGGATCAGAATGCACATCCACATGTCAACAAGGAAGAAAGTATTGTGGTAGTACATAATGGAATTATTGAGAATTATTTGAAACTCAAGAAGAAATTAGAGAAAAAAGGATATGAGTTCCAATCGGAGACAGACACGGAAGTGATCGCGCATCTTTTGGATGATTATTACAAAGGCAATCCGTTGGAGGCGATTACAAAGATCATGCATCGAATGGAAGGCTCTTATGCACTTGGAATTTTGTTCAAAGATCATCCGGGAGAACTTTACGCTGTGAGAAAAGACAGCCCGCTGATCGTAGGGCGTACAGACGGTGGAAATATCATTGCATCTGATGTTCCCGCTGTCTTGAAATATACAAGAGATGTGGTGTTTATTGAAAATGAGGAGATTGTAAAGATGACAAAAGAAGAACTGTCATTTTTTACAGCGGATGAAGAACCAATTGAGAAAACAACAACAAGAATTGAGTGGGATGTAGATGCGGCAGAAAAGGGCGGATATGAGCATTTTATGCTGAAAGAAATGTATGAACAGCCAAAAGCAATTACAGATACTGTTGCACCGAGGATCAAAGAAGAACAGATTGTGATTGAAGAATTAGGTATGAGTGATGAGGAAATCAAAAGCATTCAAAAAATTATGATCGTTGCCTGTGGATCAGCATATCACGCAGGTGTTACGAGCAAGTACATTTTTGAAGGGCTGGCAAGAATTCCGGTCGAGGTAGATGTTGCATCGGAATTTCGATATCGGGATCCAATCCTTGGAGAAGGTACACTTGTACTGATCATCAGTCAGTCAGGAGAAACGGCGGATTCACTGGCGGCATTGCGCGAAGCAAAGAGAAAAGGAAGTAAGGTACTTGGGATTGTCAATGTTGTGGGAAGTTCGATTGCAAGGGAAGCGGACAATGTGATGTATACATGGGCAGGACCGGAGATTGCAGTCGCTACTACGAAGGCATATTCCTCTCAGCTTGCAGCACTGTATCTTCTTGCAATGAAATTTGCGGGTGTGAGAGGAAAAATAGCACCAGAATTACAGAGAGAAATGTTGTCAGATTTAAGAAAACTTCCGGAACAGGTAGAAGTACTCTTAAAGCAACAGGAGAAAGTTCAGAAATTTGCAAACAGATATCTGGCTGCAAAGGACATATTTTTTATCGGGCGTGGAATTGACTATGCGATTTCGATGGAGGGATCCTTAAAGTTAAAAGAGATTTCCTATATCCATTCAGAAGCCTATGCGGCAGGAGAATTGAAACATGGAACGATTTCTCTGATCGAGGAAGGAACACTTGTGGCAGCGGTATTGACACAGGAAGATCTGTACAAGAAAATGATCAGCAATATGGTTGAGGTAAGGACGAGAGGTGCTTTTGTTCTTGCAATTACAAATGAAGGCAATACGGAAGTAGAGAGAGCCGCCGATTACGTTCTCTATATCCCGAAAACAAATAAATACTTTACAAATTCACTTGCGATCATTCCGCTGCAGTTATTTGGATATTATGTGTCAGTCGGAAGAGGGTGCGATGTGGATAAGCCGAGAAATCTCGCGAAATCGGTGACAGTAGAATAAACAAGATCTAAAAACACTTTTTTTTAACGAAGAGAACACAATTCCATCACAAATATCGCTTATACTGATAATCACAAAAGCGAAAGAATATGTGAAAAGGAAGGGAGACTTGTTTATGGATAATCAATATAATTATAATACACCAAATGATCAGTTTCAAAATCAGGCAACGGGGAATGGAGGACCGGATTTTCATTTCGGACAGACAGACCCGGATTTTTCTCACAGAAAAAAAGAAAAGAAACCGCGAGATCATAAAAAAGCAGCGAAAATTGCAGGAGGGCTCTGTTTTGCAGTTGCATTTGGCGTGATTGCAAGTGCGGCGTTTCAGACAACAAATTTCGTGGGAAATGCTCTTTTCGGAGAAAAAGTAAAGACAGAAAAATCTTCTGAGAAGAAGGTCGACAGTACATCTTTGACAAGAACATCAAGCACAGTGACATCTGATGTGTCAGAAGTAGTAAACAGTGTGATGCCATCGGTTGTATCTATCACAAATATGAGTGTACAGCAAGTACAAAGTTTCTTTGGAGGAACAAGCAGTCAGGAAGTACAAAGCAGCGGTTCAGGAATCATTGTCGGACAAAATGACACAGAACTTTTAATCGCGACAAACAATCATGTTGTGGAAGGAAGTACAACATTGACTGTCAGCTTCATCAATGAGTCAAGTGCAGAAGCAAAGATTAAAGGAACAGATGCATCAAGAGACCTTGCAGTCATTGCGGTTCCACTGGAGAACATCGAAGAAGAGACGATGGGAGAAATCAAAGTAGCAACCTTGGGAGATTCCACAAAGCTTCAAGTAGGGGAGCCGGTAATTGCAATTGGAAATGCACTTGGTTATGGACAGTCAGTGACAACAGGAATTGTCAGTGCATTGAACAGACAGATTGATATGGAAGGATTTGATGCAGAATTGATTCAGACAGATGCTGCAATCAATCCGGGAAACAGTGGTGGAGCCCTTGTCAATGCGAATGGAGAGGTGATCGGAATCAATACAGTGAAAGTAAGCAGCGATGCGGTAGAGGGAATGGGATATGCAATTCCAATTTCTGATGCAAATGAGACGATCACAACTTTGATGAACAAAGAAACAAGGGAGCAGGTACCGGAAGATGAGAGAGGATTTTTAGGAGTTGAAATCACAAACGTGGAGGCAGAAAGTGCCGAATTATACGGTATGCCGACCGGTGTTTATATCAGAAATGTCATCGAAGGAACCGGAGCGGAGAAAGCAGGACTTGTGCGTGGCGGAGTCATTACAGAGCTTGACGGAAGCAGTGTAGACAGTATGACAACACTCCAGAATTTACTTTCTTACTACCGTGTGGGTGAAACTGTGACACTGACGGTAGAGATGCCGGGAAAAGACGGTTCATATGAAGAAAAAGAAGTGGAAGTTGTCTTGAGTGAAAAACAGACTGAAACAGCAATTCCAAAGAGATAGGAAAAGAAGATAATAAAAAAGAGCATCCTTCAGAAAACGAAAACATTTCCATGAATGGTTTTCTTAGAAGGATGCTCTTTCTCTTTTAGAATGTTATTCAGTGTCGCACTTGAAGCAAGATTTCATATCAAATTCAGGATTGAACGCATAGAAGTTTTTGCTGTCCAAATGATCTTGAACGATTCGGAGACTTTCACCGAAACGCTGATAATGAACAATCTCACGTTCCCGCAGAAAACGGATTGGTTCACAGATTTCAGGATCTTTCACCAACCGGAGAATATTGTCGTAGGTGGTTCGAGCTTTCTGCTCTGCGGCCATATCTTCATGGAGGTCAGTGATTGGATCCCCTTTGGATTGGAAATAAGTTGCAGTCCAAGGTGTTCCTCCGGCAGACTGAGGCCAGAGTGCGAGAGTATGGTCAACATAATATTTGTCAAAGCCAGATTCTTTGATCTGTTCCGGAGTCAGATCTTTCGTCAGTTGGTATACGATTGCGCAGATCATTTCCATATGAGCAAGTTCGTCAGTACCGTGATGTTATCAGCAATATAAACAAACAAAAACTAGGATTTCGAAGGGATTTTCGGGTACAGTGTAAGCTCAAAAGTTGCAACATCACACATTCCCTTTGGATTTCGCGTTAATTTCTTGTATTCAATCCGATCAATCACTTCTTTTAGAGCCGCATTCCTTGCATCTGGAGTAAGTGTCCAATATATATCTAATAGTTGCTTACAAGTCGGCACAAAGCTCTTCCAGTTATCATGTTTTATCTTCTCTTCTTCCAGCTCGTTTTTAAAGATCTCGATGCTATGTTCTACTTCCTGCATCTGTTTTTCCAAAGCCTTCGAACGGTCCAGGAAAACATCGGTGCTGTAAATACCTTGCTCTAAAAGCGTATAGATGCGTTCTTGCTGCTTATTTAAGTCGGCACGGTGTAAAACCGCGTTATGGAGCAATTCTTCCTTCTGTGGGACGAGAGAGGGCACAGAGGGCACATCTGCTTCGTATCCGCGCACAATGCCTTCAAGCGCGTGCAAAACTTCTCTCTCTATTACTTCCACCGCGCTCCCGACAGTAGGACATCCTCTTGTTTTGCACATCAACACATCGTAGGGAGCACCACGCTTGGAAGTGGAAGCAGGCCTACGCTGCAATTTCCGGCCGCACTCAGAACAGACAAGTAGACCGGAAAGAGGGTTTTTTACAGTATAAGAAGAAGGATTGCGAGGAGTGCTTACACGGAACCTCTCCTGTGCTTTCAGGAACAAATCATGAGGGATTAATGGATCATGGAGTCCGGCTACCTCTATGTATTCGTCTGCACGCGGGCGAGTGCGGACGGAAGAACCGTTTACAATTTTAGTCACAACTTTTCGCCTGCCGTAAAATACTTTTCCGTCATTTACTGGATTCCGGAGAAACTCTCGAAGAAAGCTTTCGGTAAACCTCCCGCCGGTCCGAGATTTTATATTGCGCGCCTCTAGATAATCAGAGATATATCCCAAACCTCGCTTTTCATCGCAAAAAAGATGGTAGATTAATTCTGCAATCGGGCGTTCTTGATCGTCAAATTCGAGGCTCCAACCCTTCTGATTTTCCAACTTATAACGGCGATAACCATAGGGAGCAGAATTATATGGCCACTTCCCTTCATGGATTGCGGACATTACACCGCTTTTGAGTCTACGCTTAATAGTTTTATACTCCTGGCGGCTCATAAATAAGCCAAATTCAAAAAAAGTTTGATCTGACTCGCTGGAAGGATTGTACGTTTTTTGCGGCGTGATAATCAATGTCTCAGAATACTGAAAAGTACGCTGCACAATACCTTGATCCACTGTATCGCCACGAGCGAGACGTTCCACCTCCACAACGAGCACACCTTCCCACATCCCAGACTCTACTTCACGGAGAAGTTTCTGCATAACGGGACGAGCAGCAATGCTATCACCGGATACGATTTCGCGGTAGATGTCACCGATAGAAAGATTCATCTTTTTTGCAAGATCAAGAAGAATACATTCATGCCGGTTTAAAATCTCTTCGGTGGTCATAAAAGGGTTTTCAAGATCCTTGCGACTCTTTCGCAAATAAATTAAATAAGACATTATATCAATCTCCTTTGTAAATTATATTAAAAATGAGTACAAAAATAACAGCCATCGAATATACGTTCCGATTGCGATAGCTGTCCGAAGATGATACAATATATTTGGTGAAATGCTGTAGCATCTCCGGAGGTGTTATAGTTAAATCGTCCTATCTCTGTTGTACGGAGAGGGCGTAATAACCGTTCCTGTTGGCGCAGGGGCGGTTTTTCTTTGGATTAATATTTGACGGTAATATATTTTCTTAATCTATCAAATATATCTGCTGGTAAATCGAATACTTCAAAGATACTTTTATTACAAAACAATATATTTTCTTCGATGTACGGACGAAAGAGCGACTCCAAGTCTGTCAACATATTAGTATGGAGGTACGGATCATTTATAAGTAAACATAAAATAATGATTACTGCAAATAAATCGTTTTTTCCTATTCCTTTTAAATACTCTTCATTGTTGATTAGTGATGGGCATATCGACAATAATGGAAGACGAGGAAGCTCTTCGGAAGTAATCTGAGTGAAAGTTTTAGAACCATGTGCCATACTATTGCGGTAGTCTTTTAGAATAGCGAGCGATTTTTGTAGTAGTTCCTTTTTATGATCTAAAGAAATGGTAGACTGTGGAAGCAGTCCACTACATACATAATCTTTATCGTCTTTGCGAAGAATTCCATACCATTGAATGGATAAACCAAATGGTACATTGCCAATCAAAATCCAAGGAGGAATATGATTTTTTGTTTGTTTATAATGGTTAAGACTTAAATTATTTCGAGATTCTATACCACATTCACGTATTTTGCGTAATAAACTTTTTCGTTTATTGTTACTACTACTGTAGTTTTTTAAATAAAGATAATCTTCCGGAGAACCGTTGTATTTTTCGTAGATGTCAGTAAATACACCATACTTTTTGGAAATAATATACGAAATCTTGCTTTTTAACGACCGCTCTATATGGAGAATGTATTTTAAAAGGATAGAAGATAAATTTGTATCAACTATATGAATGGTATACAGCTCCTCTAATCTTGTGCCGGGAGAGAAATTATCACTACCGTCTAGGGTTAGAAAAGTATTTTTGTATCCATTTATCAAAGTGTAATAGGAAATATCACTTAATATTCTCATTGCAAAATCACGATCTGAGATTATGATATTTCTACTTTCCATCATTGTGATGAGCTCATCGTATGTTTTAAATGGTTTGTCGTATTGCATGTATAGCAAAAACCCCCTTATCCAAAACTGATAAGAGGGTATAAAGCTAGTCATTTCAAATCAACGACCATTTCTGTTTATATTATCTTATCAGTTAGTAAAAAATATGTCAAGAAAATTATGCTAATTTTATCGGATCACCGATATGGATTTTCGCATCTATTTCTTTTAAAGGAGAAATTTCATTTTCATTGACATTTAAAGGAATAAATTCTTCTCTTGATTGAAATAAAGGCGAGAGTGTAAGCTTTGCTGCAGTAGAAGCTTCCGCTATTCTTTTATCAAATTTTTGACAAACGGAGTATCGTTCATTAACATCAATAACTTTTAATGTATCTTTTGCATATTCGTAAATAGCCAATTCTTTTCCATCAATATCAAAGATTGGTTCAACGGGAGTATATACAGTGATTCTTTTTCCGATAGACAATTTGTCAGATCCTGCATTAACAATCAGAGTTCGATTATCTAATATTCGTATTACATTTCCGATGAAATTTGGTCCATATTTTTTTATATCGATTCTATTCATGATTTTTCTCTCCTTATTTTTACTTTATATAAACGCTGAAGCGATTATATCATTTCCATAACTCCTAGATAAGGAATAAAATAAATAATGTAATTATCTAAAGTAGCATATTCGCCATATTTCCCGGTATAACAGTCAATAGCCTCTTGTAAGTATTCTTCTGTAACATGTAAATGTTCCGCAACTTCAAATCTATTTTGACATCCGGCTTTGAATGCCGATACAATTCCGCATAGACCGATCATTCGGTTATATCCTTGTAACCGAGCCTGTCGTTCTTGTTTTCGATTATAAAGATTATTCATATCTATCATATTCCCGTAGGAAGTATAATGATGCCCAAGCTCTTCGGCAAGGACACAAGCTTTTTCAGCAGTTGTTTTTAAACCTTTATCTAGGGCGATATGCCCATCAATATAAAGTCCATCTATTTTTTCGATTACATTGTCGTTTCCGTTCAAATCGAAGGAATCATAAACACGCACATTATTATCAGATGCATCTTGAAGCAATTCCTCGTATTTATTCAAAGTAATCCCTCCAATTATTTTTTCTCTTCTGTCTTAATAAAAGCGGCAAAAGCCTTTATTCTATTAAGCTGCTCTTCTGTATATTCAGTACCATCAAAGTGAGCAGCAATAGTAGTTGGCTCATCTTCGATACCGATTAATCTATCAGCAGAAACATTGAGGAAGTCTGCGATTTTCTTTATGGTTTCAACATTAGGTTCACGACTTCCGCTTTCATATAAAGAATAGGTTGATTTTGCTACACCTATATTTTCAGAAATTTCTTTTTGCGTATATCCGGATTGCAATCTGCATTCTTTTAAATTTTCGTTAAATTTTCTCCCACAAGAAGGATCTCCTTCCTCGACGGGAGCATTTTCGGCATAGCCGAATGTGCCAAGAACATCTGTTATTCCATAAACTTTACACATAATTAGTAAAGCATCAGGAGATGGATGGCTGTTTCCGGTTTCCCAACTATATATAGTTTTTTCAGAGGCTTTGAAACCTTTGGAAATAAGTAAATCGGATATTTCCTTTACAGTTTTATTTGCATCAAGCCTACATTTTTTCAATGTTTCACCTATTTCATGTTTCATGATTTACACCTCGATTCTAATTTATAAGTTGAATACAACATCTTGTTTTTAACGTGTATTTATTCAAAGTAATCCCTCCAATTATTTCTTCTCTTCTGCCTTAATAAAAGCGGCAAAAGCCTTTATTCTATTAAGCTGCTCTTCTGTATATTCAGTACCATCAAAGTGAGCAGCAATAGTAGTAATAGGATTGATAAGTCTAACTGTAGTTGTTTCTCTTCCTAACAAATAATCAATGCTTACATTAAAATAGTCAGCTATAGATTCTAAAGTTTCATAATCAGGTTCTCTATCACCTTTTTCATACATACCTACGGTACTTCTCGAAACTTTTAGAATTTTAGAAAGCTCATCCTGAGTTAATCCTTTTGATATTCTTAATGATTTTAGTATTTTATTGAAATCTCCCATTTATATCACCTCTTTTAATTATAAATTATCACATTTCGTGAAAGAAGTAAATGAAAATGTCACATTTTGTGTTGACACGATTCGTGACGAGTGATATTATAATATTACACAGTAAAAAGATTACGAAAGGGGAGATATATATGATTGACGCAAAAGAGATTGGAAGTAGACTACTGAAACTGCGCGGTGAGACACCAAGAGAACTAGTTGCTTCCGAGATAGGGGTTAGCATATCAGCAATCGCAATGTATGAAAATGGCGAAAGGATTCCAAGAGATGGTATCAAAATTAAGTTAGCTAATTTCTATAAAAGAACTGTACAAGAAATTTTTTTTGACAAGGAATGTCACATATAGTGACGGAAGCGCAATAAAAGCAGATAGATGAAGTAGCAGACTATTTCGGAGTAAATATTGAGTATTTCCTAGAGTAGTCAGGGCACATGCGCAGGAAAGCGGGATAGGGGGAGAATGAATGACCAATTTAGAAGAATTAAAAAAAGCCAGAAAAAAATCCGAAAGGATATCAAATTTTTCTCTCGGATTTTCAATATTCACATTACTTTTTATTTTGTTTGTGGAATTAGTAATTAAGTAATGATCGGAAAAAATCAATGATAATTGAGTGATTGATAATGAGTTCCAGCAGGAGAGTGCAAGCGGAAATGCCTACGGCAAGCCATCCGTTTACATCCGCTTTTTTGGAAGTATGTAAAGCAAGATCAGCCTGCAATTTAGCAGCATCTGCCATTTCCTTTACGGACTGATGGAAAGCATCATCATATTCTCGGTATGCTAAAAATCCGGAACCTTTTGGAGTAATGGAATAATCAGAATATTTCGTCTCTATAAAATCGCCAGAGGTATCGTAATCAACGATATGTCTACTAACAAAACCGCAGGATAGAAGCTGATCAAGAGAATCTGAATCAACAAGGGAGTCGTCATGTATAGTTAGACCATTTCCAAAAGCTTTTAATAATTCGTAAGAATCAGAACTTAAATAATCCATAAACACCTCATTTATATACTTGGATACGATAGTGACTTTTAAATTAAGTATATAGGCGAGAGAAGCAAAAAGCAATACGAGGGAGGTAAGAAAAAAGATGCACATCAACGAAGCTGTAAAACAAGCATTAGAAGTGGGAGGCGAGATTTATCGCGAATCAGCAAAACTGGATTATTCTGACATATATGCAACGATTAAGCCGACGAACTCTTATGATACATGCATATTAATCATTATGGGGGCGAAAGGCAATAAAAGAAGTTGCAGGAATTGGAATCCAACAGCTGAAGATCTCATTGCTGATGATTGGAAGGTATTAGGCAATGGAACAAAGAACAGCAGAGAAGACTGGATTGAAAAGCAGAATAAAAAATGGCAAGAGAAAAAAGAAAAAAACATCGCACATAAGACAGCAAGAAAAGTCATAGGGGCAATTATATTAATGTTTTGCGTAATATTAGCTTTGAGTCTAGTAGCGTGCGTTGTTGGGGTAAAGACAACGGTATTTGTCGCATTGGCAGCGGCAGCGTATGCGACTTTAGTTGATATCGGAACACGCTTATTGTATTAAAGCGGAAAATCGGAGGGCACAGTGGGAAGAACAGAGATATTAAATATCGTCCGTGAGTTATTACAAATTATAAACGAGAAACGTATAACTCCAAATCAAGCAGAGGCAGTAGGAAGTGTTTTGCAAGATTGCATAAGAAAAAACAATGAACAGGCATACATGGAGTATAGAGAAAATGCCGAATTTTATGGGAAAGCAGAAATAATAAAATAAAAAGTTGAAAGAAAGGAGTTGCAAAGGAGCAACGAAGAAAAGGCAGCAGGTAGCCTTAGTGAATAGTACATTAAAGCCCATTGTTAAAATTCCTTCTAAAATCTACTCATACACATATTCACACTTCGCTGTTCCTTTGCAGCTCCTTTAAAAGAGAGCTGCATCGCCGGAGAGGAGAAAAATAAAAAAATACAGCAAGTACAAGGGTAAGTTGTACTTGCTGTGCTACATAAGCATTAGCAGGGAGGTAATGCCATGATCACAAAAACAATAAAAAATGGAAGCGCAGTCATCAGAATAGATGATAGCTGCTGTAAAGATGTAACACCAGAAAAAGCACAAGAAAGAATCAATAATTTTGCGGCAATTATCACAAAAGCAGAAAGAGAGCAAAGAGAAAGGACGGCATAAATGAGTATTTTAGGATTTTTTAAAAAACATGAAAAAATTGAAACATATGAGAAGAGAACAGCTCCGATGGCAAAAATCATTCCGTTTCCGGAGAAAGAAAAGAAAGAAAAGAAAGGACTGGAAGAATTGAAGTTTATTGATATTACCCACCCAGTAAAAAAGAGCGCACGGTTGGGGAACCGATAATGCGCTCAAGTAATAATCCAATTTAAGTATAAAGGAAAAAAGAAGGAAAGTCAAATGATAAGGGAAAAAGCTGAGAAGATTTTGCCTGCAATAGGAATCGACATGCACTTAAAAGGTGCACAGTACATTGTATACATCATGGAACTATTTGAGAAAGGCTGGGAATGGAAAACGGTAAAAACGATGATCCTATACGAAAAAGTGGCCAGGAAATACAAAGTGACATGCGGAGCGGTAGAGCGAGCAATCAGATATGCGTTTAATGAGGCGCTGAGTCGAGGAAACTTAAGGACGATATCAAAGTATTTAGATACCACCGAAACACAAAACAGAAAGCTACTGGAAAGTTTATATATGAATCTGATCAAATATAAAACTCCAAAAGAGCACCTGGAAGAGACCAGGAAAGAAACAATACAAATGCTACGCTTTGTAAAGACAGAGGCAGAAAGATTGTTGGAAAATCTGGAAAAAGAAAACCCCTACGATTTGGGAGAACCGTAGGGGTAAGCTATACAGCTTTAAACACCTACCTTTAGTATAAAGTTTGTATGGCAGGATGTCAAGAAAATGAAGAGGAAAATGACCTCTTTTTAAACTTGATTAGGATATTAAACTTACGACTAAGGGAGGCAGAAAATGTACAAGAGGGATATATGGACCTTTAAGGATTCGCTGGAGGTGGAAGAGAAGCACACCGGGAGATATGGAGCACCGGGACAGAAGCGGGAGAAGAAAAAGAAAGCAACTCCGGAGCAGATCAAGAAGCAGAACCAGTGGATGAAAGTAAGGAAAGTAAGAAGACTGATTAAGTGGAATTTTTCCGAGGGAGACTACTGGTTGACATTTACATATAGACCGGCAGACAGACCAAAAGACATGGAGGCGGCCAAAAAGGACATGTCCAATCTCTTAAACAGATTAAAGTACCACTACAAAAAGCAGGACAAGCAGTTAAAGTGGATCCTAAAGATGGAGCAGGGAGCAAGAGGAGCTATACATGCACATGCGATCATAAACCGCATAGACGGAGGAGATCTGCTACTTGCAAAGCAATGGAAAAAAGGACGAGTCCACATGCAGCTGCTTTACGAGGAGGGTGGCTTCCAAGATCTGGCAGAGTACATTGCCAAGGTATCAGATACATCTCAGGGCGAGCCGTATTCCAGATCTCGGAATATGATAGAGCGCGATCCAGAAACAAAGGTCATGAAACGCAGGACATGGCAAAAGGAGATTAAGCCTCCAAAAGGCTATTATGTGGACAAGACCTCCATTGTGGAGGGGATCAATCCAGTAACCGGATACCCATATAGATACTACACATTAATCAAGATAGGGGGGGGGATACGAGTGTACAAGGTAAACATATACATCGAGGCGGATAAAAAAGCGCCGCAACGATTAGAAAGAAGATACTGCTTCCTCCTGGAGTACATACGCAAAGACGGGAGGACGGAAACAAGATTTACGCTCAGATCAGTGAGATTAACCTATAACGAGGCGGTGTTAAAGGCAACAGTCGAGGCGCTGGGAAAATTAAATAAAAATTGCCAAGTTGCGATTTATACCGACAATGACTATGTAAAAAGTATGTATGAGACGGAACTGGATAAGTGGGAGCAAAAAGACTTTAAAGCAAGGACTGGCAGAGACATCGCCAGCCGGGAAGAATGGCAGGCAATCAGCGCATACAGACGACAGCATGTAATCGGATTTTTTGAGAGCGATCGGGAACATACCAATCAGCTCCAGGAGGAGATGAGAGCGTGGAAAGTGAATTAGAGACTGCTTGGAAAGAAGCCAGATCCGTATATACCGGAGCTGACAAAGGCAGATGCATAGGAGAGAAGCAGGTAGGGGATACCACCTACTACTTTTATCATAATGGTCATGAGTATCTGTACGAGACAGATTATGACCGAAAACAAGAGGAAAAGAGGAGAAAGCACGATGAAGAAAGAAGAAAGGCTCAGACGAGAAGGTATGGCTTACGCGCTTAGAGTAGCAAAAGAAAAAGGAATTGAAGCATTGGAAAGTGACATGAAAGCAAGAGGAATCTTAGAGTTACCGTTGGCAATGAAAAACTATGATGGTATGAGGGAACTTTATAACATGCTTGCAATGAGGATTGTATCCACAATCAAAACTACTACACTGTGGACACTATATGACAAATACGGCTGGCGAAAGAAGAGAATCGGAGACTTTGAAAAGGAATTAAATAGAGTCTGTGCCGACTGTTTAGAATTGGACCGCTTTGGAGGGAGCTATGTGAGAGTAAGCGACTATGCAGCAGAACTCAAGGAAACATGCGATGTAGACCTCAATTTTGAAATCCTAAGTCAGATTGACGAGGAAAACACCAAAGCAAGAGGGCAATACATCTCAGTTGAGGCGGTGGCAGAAATTCTCCGAAATGCCGGATTAGACGAAGTGGCAGACGAAATCATCAGAAAGGTGGAGGAGAACAGATGAAAATAACAAGCATCGTAAATTTAAAAGGCGGCACTGGAAAAACAACAACCAGTGTGGCCATGATTGAACTCCTCTCACGGAAAGAGAGAGTGCTGGGGATTGACAACGACAAGCAGGGGAATCTATCCCAGGCATTTAAAAGATACACTCCAGAGCGCATGATCGGAAGCTCCGTCATGCTTTTGACCGGGAAAACCCGAGGAAACATCCTGCACACCGACAATCCATGCATAGACATTATCCCATGCAATATTTACATGGAGCAAGCGGAAAAAGAAGTATTGCTCGGAAACGTAGCACAGCATGACCGGTATCAAAAAGCACTATCTCAGCTGATGGGATATGAGCGCTGCATCATTGACAATCCGCCAGATATCGGAATGAACGTGATCAATGCACTGATCGCATCGGACGAGATCGTGATCCCGATTAATCTGGACAACTATTCCCTGGACGGAATGGTCGAGATGATGAATCAGATCCAGAACATCACAGAGATCAACCGAAAAGCCAACCTCACCGGAATCTTAATCACAGACTTTGAAAAAACCGAAGCAGCACTACAAGCCGAGGAATGGCTGCGAAAAGAATATGGCAAACGAATCTTTAGCATAAAAATACGGCATTCCCGGCAGGCAAAGGATGCAACTCTCTGCCAAGTGCCGGTAACGCAGTACTCTTCCCGGTGCGGAGCCACCCAGGATTATAAAAAGTTTATCGAGGAGTATCTAAGGAGGGAGAGATAATGGGATTTAATGTACTGGACACATTAAACAGCAAGAGTAGGCAGCAGGCGCAGACCGGCCAGTTAAGCAATTGGTACGCAAACATGACCTACGAGGAGACCAAAGCCGGAATCCGAGACGGAATCACCAAGATCAAGGAGTCTTTTGTGGAGGTTGGGTATTATCTCCGCAAAATCCAAAGGACAGAGGAGTATAAAGCAGACGGATACAAAGACATCTGGGAGTTTGCGGATCAAGAATATGGACTGCACCGCAGCACCGCCAGCCGATGGATGAGCATAAATCAAGCATTTAGCCAAAACGGGGAAAGCCCATACCTAAAAGAGGAGTATCGGCGGTTTAGTAAGAGTCAGTTGCAGGAAATGCTTTACCTGGAGGAGGACACCCGGCAGCAGGTCAAGGAAGACATGACAGTAAGGGAAATCAGAGAGCTGCGGAAAGAGGAAAGCATTGAAAATACAATGCAAGAAGAGATTCCGGGACAAATGGAAATACACGATTATCCGGAAGTAGTAGAGGGAGTGACCGAAGAATCTTTCCGGGAGACGCAAACAATCACAGAAGAGCAGCAGGAAGAACCTCGGGAGGAGATAATCGAAGCAGAATACAAAGAAGCATTTCCGGTTTTGAAGAACAAAGAAGAGAGGGAAGCGTTTTTGAACGATTACCACAAGTGGCCAGTATGGTGCAGAAACACCTACACCGAAGAAACATTTTACCGATACGACCTTCCGGATGGATCTGCGATAATCGTAAAAGAGTATCCTTACACCAGTTGGAAAGGAGAAAGCGAAGGGAAAGAAAAGTATCTTTTAGAACCGGATACAAAGCATTTCGCGGATGGAAAAACCAACACCACCGCCCTGATCGAGCACCTAAAGGAGGTTGGAAAGTGTCGGAAATGATGTTCCCGAAGCCGGGAAAAAGAAAAAAGACCAAAAAGAAGACAAAATCTATCATGCACAAAAAAGACGGAACATGCTATTTATGCTGCCTATCTGGAAATTACAGAAAACATGCTTGCGTGCAAGAACACCATGTCTTTCCAGGAGCGGACCGGCAAAACAGCGAAGAAACCGGATTGAAAGTATACCTTTGAGTGCGACATCACACCTCCGGACCGGAGGCAGTACACAACAATAAAGAAAATGATCTGATCTTAAGGAAACTTGCGCAGCAGGCTTATGAGTGTGATCACACCCGAGAGGAGTTTAGAGCAAAGTTTCAAGAGGATAATCTGACCGGAATTGTGGATAACACACCGAAACCCAAACAGGAAAAGTGGACAGATGGATTCCATTTTATTGACGAAGCCTTATGATCTAAGGATTTAATATATCACAGCAACTCATCAACCTATCGGAGGAGGGGCGGATCGCCCCTCAGAAAGGAGCCGAAAATGAAACGAGACAAAGCGGTAAAGAAGATATTAGAAAAGGGAAAGCCCTGGCAGAGGTTGGTATTAATGCACCTGATGCGGGCAAGAATGGACTTTGCTCTCTCGGCAGAAGAAGAGAAAGCCCAGGAAGAGATAGAAAAGATTATAAATAAATTTATAAACAAGGTAATAAAGGAGATCAACAGTGAAGCTTGATATACCACCACACAAGAAACGCTGCGCAAAGTGCAAATACAGCGTAAAACTGCAATCCACAGTCTTATGTGACTATTTAGAGAAAACCGGTCACAGAAGAGAATGCGATGCAGAAACATGTACAAAATTTGAATCAAGAAGGAGAAAGAAAAATGATTAAAACAGAAAGAGGAACAACAGAAATTAAAGGGGAAATCAATGAGATTTTAACAGATTACGAGTTGATTGCACGAGCAATGAGAAAAGCTCTAAGTGAGAAAATGGGAGAAGAAAAAGCAATAGAAGAATTGGAAAAAGTGATAGAAAACTCCAAGATGAGCGAGGAAGAAAGAGTAGAGAGTATCGTGGAAAGAATGAGCAGAGAAATTGCAGAAAACATCCGAAAGTTTATGACAAAAAGAAAATGAGAAGAGACAGACTGGTGGGAAGAGCCGTGTGGCTCTTTCCGGGTAGAAGTTGATAAGAAGATGAGGAAGGAGAAAGAGAATGATTTGGATCAAAGAAGGAAATATAGAAATAGCAGGAACAGTGGAGGAAGTCAGAGCAGATTACACCATAATAACAAAAGCAGTAAGGAATAGTCTGGCCAAAATGATTGGAAAGGAAAATACTGATAAAGAGTTGGATAAAATGGTGGCATTGGCCAAAATGGAAATAGATGACTTGGTGGAGGCTTGCTCGAAAGGAGCGACACCGGAGGAAAAAGAAGAACTGAAAAGAATACTGAAGGAAGAGACGGGAGAAGATTAGAAAATGGAAACAAGAATGGACAGAATCACAACCAGAATGATGGAGCATATCTGCGATAATCTCTGCAAGTATCCAGATCAGCTGAACGAGGAAGAATTAGAAGAGAAATGCGCAGAATGTAAGATGGGAAAATATGTATGCGACATCTTAAACCATCACAACAAATGCAAAGAAATCTGCGAGGAGTGTACAGATTGCAGATGGCAGCAGTTAAATGGTGGCACTTGCAAAGGCGGGAAGGCAAGATGCGGACAGTTTGTAGCGGAGAAGAGGTAATAAAGATGGATGATTTGATAATCGACTGTTTCGCTGGCGGAGGCGGAGCAAGCGTAGGGATAGAGATGGCACTTGGAAGGCAAGTAGATATTGCAATTAACCATGATCCGGATGCAATTTTGATGCACAAGACAAACCATCCGAAAACATTGCATCTCACAGAAGATATCTTCAAGGTGGATTTGAAGAAATATGTGCAAGGAAAGCGAGTTGCTTTAATGTGGGCGAGTCCAGATTGCACCAGCCACAGTAAGGCGAAAGGTGGGAAACCGAGGGAAAAAGGGCTTCGAATTTTGCCTTGGGCGGTATACAAACACGCAAAAGCAATTCTTCCTGATGTGATTATCATGGAAAATGTGGAAGAGATTCAGCAATGGGGACCTCTTGATGAAAACGGGCATCCGATTAAGGAACGACGCGGGGAAGACTATAAGAAATTTATCACAGCAATGCAGAGTCTTGGTTATATTTTTGACTGTCGGGAGTTTATTGCGGCAGACTACGGGGCGCCGACTACCCGGAAGCGATGGTATGCGATTTTCCGGAGAGACGGAAAGAACATTGTGTGGCCAAATCAAACACATTTCAGCGATAAACAGCCAAAGTGGTTGGAGTGCGGAGAATATATTGACTGGTCCGATCTGGGGAAATCGATATTCGACAGACCGAAGCCACTAGCAGAAGCAACTATGAAAAGGATTGCAAACGGAATAAGAAAATATGTGTTAGATAATCCAACTCCTTATATTGTGAGGAATAAAGAAGCTGTCACATTTATGATCCAATACCATGGAGAAACAAAAGATGGAGATGCAAGAGGGCAAGTGTTAGCAGAACCGATTAAAACAATAGATACATCGAATAGATATGGTTTAGTAACAGCTTTTATTACAAAGTTCTACAAGAGTGGAATTGGTCAAGGATGCGATGATCACTTGCACACAATAACGACATCACCAGGACACTTCGGTCTGATATCCGCATTCCTGATTAAGTACTACGGAACCGGAGGGGGACAAACGCTTACAGAGCCACTCGCAACAATTACTACAAAAGACCGATTTGGACTTGTAAATGCAATCTTGGATATCGAAGGCGAACAGTATGTACTAAAGGATATTTTTCTGAGGATGTTAAAACCAGAGGAGCTTAAACTAATGCAGGGATTTCCAAAAGACTATATTATTGATCGGGATTATAACTGGAGGAAATATCCAATCGCGAAACAAGTGGCAAGAATAGGGAATAGTGTGGTTCCGATAATGGCGCAAAAATTAGTAGAAGCAAATTGTCCATATTTAAGGGTTGGAGAACGGATACCGAACATACGGATTGATGATAGCCAGGATCAGTTACGGTTTGCGTAAGGAATAATGATGAGGATTAGATTGGAGTGAACAGCTTGGAAGATATAAAACTTTTAATACGGATCGGAACAGCGGTATGCGGCATATACTTATACATTATGGCATGGATCCAGGTATTGGAAAATGACTTGACATTGTATGACGGTGATGACGCGCTGGAGAAAACCTTTAAGATACTCGGTAAAGCATTTTTGTGCGTGCATCTGATAGCCTTGTTAGGTGCTATTGTGTGGGCGTGGATTTAGGAGGAGTAATTGTGAATAGAGAAAACCTTTTTAAAGCAAAGAGAAAAGATAATGGAGAATGGGTGGAAGGTTATAAGGTCAAATATCCTTCTGGAAAAGTAGAAATTTTTAAAAAATGTGTAGAATTACCTGATGTTTTATTGCGATGCGAAGTTGATCCGAAGACTATCTGTGAGTGTGCCGAATTGAAAGACAAGAACGGCAAGGAGATTTGGGGGAATGATATTTTAAGAGGGCATAAGAACAATGATGATTTAGTAAGAGTTGCGTTTGGAGAATTTAATGTAATTGATGTAGATACATTAGAAACCGTGGATAGAGTCGTTGGATGGCATACAGAAGTAATTGAAACAGATGCATTGAGCAAATGCGAACCGTTTTGCCTTCCGATGCCATTGACAGATTTTTACATTGAGAGAAGCGAGTTTGAGGTTTACGGAAACATTTTTGATAATCCTGAGCTGTTGGAGGTGGAGTGATGAAAAAAATTGATAAGCAAATCGAAGAAAGTAGAAAACATATTAAACCTTATATGCAAAACGAGGAAAGTACAAAGGAATTAAGAGAGATGTGCAAAAGCTGTGAGGTATATTGCGGAAAAGAACATAATTATGAAGAGTGCGAAAATAAAGCATGTTTTAGATTTTGGCTTGCTTATGAATATTTACAATGGGTAAATGCATTTAGTTAGGGGGTAGAGTGAGTGACATGAACGTACTAGAGAAGATTTTGGAAGAGATTCAAGGAAAAATGATATTAGTGGCAACGTCAAAGGAACACTACAACCAACCTCAGAATGGAAAATATGTTGAAGAGGTAATAACAATCAAAGATGTCGAAAATATCGTCCATTCCCACATAGATGGAATCCCAAACTGTGAAGGATGCAGCAGGAGAAAGTGGTATCAAAAAGGATTTGAGGACGGAAAGAAAGACAGTGACTGGATTCCGGTAGAAGAGAAACTTCCGGAAAATTTAGAAAAAGTACTTGTTTGGTATGAGTATTTCCGGTATGGAGAATATAATTGCATGTTTGAAACATTTGGTATTGGGTGGCAACTAGATGGGCATTGGAGCGGAGATGTTAGCGGTACGAAAGCACGATGCATAGCATGGCAACCACTTCCGAATTCATATATTAAGAGTCCAAAATAGACACACCTTTTGCATTATAAGCAGCTTGCAGGAATGTATGTATCATATCACTGGTCATCATCATTCCTTCGGGGAGCTGGAAAGAAAATGGATTGTCTGGAATGGAAAGAAATTCCTGGTATAAAAGAAAAGTTTCATAGGACTCGTATTTTTGATAATTCATAGAAATGCCTCCTTAAGATAAAAAAGAATTGATAAGCCAATTATAACATCCAAGGAGGCAGCAGTAAAGGAGGGAAGCGATGAATAAAGAAGGATATAAAGATCCAACAGCAGACAGAGCAATCGCGCATGCAGATCATATCCCAAAGCATGTCAGACAGGTATTGGATGTGTTGGAGCAGGCAGCAGGAATTGCCGGATTCCGGATCAAAAGCATAGAGATCCAGGATCGGACGACAAAAGAAAGATTCAGACGGCGAGGATGAAGAGGAGAGTATAAAGAGTTAAGTGTCGCGGAGTATTTAACAAGAAAGGGGCTAAACATTGGACAAGGCAATATTAGTTGAATACAAGGCAATGAGAGAAGAAATAAAAGATATAAAGAGGAGAATAAGAACTCTTGAAAAAGAAATAGAAAATATAACAGTAGTATCCGATTCCGTGAAAGGAACACGACCAGACGGAACGTATGGAAGCATTAAGATTACAGGTTATCCATTTCCGGAAGAGGTTAAAAAGAAAACGTACCTGAAAAGATATAAAAGGAAATTGGAAGAAAAGGAAGAAGAACTGTTGGAGCTGATGACAGAAGCAGAAGAGTACATTGAGAGTATTCCGAAAAGTGAACTCAGAATAATGTTTAGGATGTATTTTATAGACGATATGACATACATACAAGTAGCAGAATACATGAATAGAATATTTCCCAAACGGAAAGTAAAGTACACGGATGAGAATGTAAAGAAAAGAATCCAAAGATTTTTCGAAAATTTTGAAAATGTCCCACAATGTCCCGAAGAAAAGTAGTAATATGTTATTGCTACAAAGTAACTACTTCGTGAATTTTAACTCTTACCCGAGGCGACCGAGAAAAGGTTGCCTCTTCTCACGTTACGGATACTTAATTCAGGGGCAGAAACACCAGCTCATAACTGGTAAGTCATCGGTTCGATTCCGATAGTATCCATTCAGCAAAAAGAATAAACAATAGAATCAGAAAGCATCTGGCGAAAGCCGGGTGCTTTTGCGCGTCCTGAGCAAATGACGATAAAAGGCTCTGGGCAAATGCCTGTGTTGTGCGATGTAGCACAAGGAGGATGACATGATATATAAAAGGTGTAGCAGATGCGGAAAGAGGATTCCATCCGGCAGCAGGTGCGATTGCCTGAAGCTGAGGCATAAGGAGTATGACAAGTACAGCAGAGACAAGAAGAGCAAACAGTATTATGACAGCAAAGAATGGGAACAGACCAGACGGAATACACTGGAACTGGATGATGGTATTGATGTCTATCTATTTATGACAGAGGGAATCGTTGAGATTGCAGATACAGTACACCATATTGTCCCGTTGAGAGATGATTGGACAAAGAGAAATGATACGGACAATCTGATGAGTCTGCATCATGATACGCATAGCAAAATCGAACGGATGTACAGAAAAAATAAATCTAACATGGAAAAGGAATTGAAGGAGATGCTGGAGCAGTACAGGAGCTTAAGGGAGGGGCGGTCGAAAAAGTTTTGAGAAATCCCTTACGACCGCACTAGCCGTCCACTGCGCGAAAATCTCCGAATAAAAAATAAAAGTGGTAAAAATGAAAGGAGGAGATTGTTCCGATGGGGAGGAGAAGAAAACCGAAAGACATGCAAAAGTCCCATCTTACACTGGCTGAAAAGGAACGGCGTGAGGAAGAGGAACGTGTTGTTACAACGGGAAATGAACAGTTAAAAACCCCTCCGGAATGGCTCTTTAACCGTGTGGCAAAGGCGGAATGGCGTCGAATTACCAAAGAATTGCAGAAGATAGAAGTAGTTGGGAACCTGGACAGAGCGAATCTGGCAGGGTATTGCAATGCCTACGCTGCATATCGAGATGTAACAGAAAAATTAAAAGATCAGAATTATTGCATTGAGAGGGAGACGAGAAATGGAACGATGCTCGTAAAGAATCCGTTACTATCAGTGCAAAAGGAATACGCGGAAGAGATGCGAAAATTCGCAGCTCTGTGCGGAATGACGGTAGATGCCAGACTCAAAGCGGCAGTCGTAAAGGTGGATGAAAAAAATATGCAGATTGAGGAGCAGTTCGGAGAAATCTGATGAAGAATTATGAAGAAATAAAAGAATATGCGAAAAAGTGTATCTCTGGCGAAAGCGTTAGCTGTAAAAAGCATAAATGGGCTTGCCAGAGATTTTTAAAAGATGCAGAAAAATTTGAAACAGATCCGGAATATCCATATTATTGGAACGAAGATGCTGCACAGAATATTGTAGACTGGTTTGCATTGTTACGGCATTCGAAAGGAATTTTGGCCGGAAAGCCTATTTTGTTAACAGAGTGGCAGAGATTTAGAATTTGTCAATTGTATGGATGAAAAAAGAAAAAGAATGGGATGCGCCGGTTTAAGAAAGCATTTACGGAAGTAGCAAGAAAGAATGCTAAATCGCAGGAAGAAGCAGGAATTGCGCTATATGAGATTGCGGTCACAGCTACGAAAAATAGAGAAGTGTGTGAAGTGTATACGGCGGGCGTAAAACGAGACCAATCGAAAATAGTATTCAACGAGGCGGATCTGATGCTTAGAGGATCACCACTTAGGAAAAAGTTCGATGTGACAAAGGTAATGATCACACATAAAAAAACTGGAAGTTTTATAAAACCACTCAGCAAGGAAGATGGAAAATCAGGTGACGGAACAAACCCGGCAGCTCTCATCGTAGATGAATACCATCAGCATCCGACTACGGAGTTTTACGATCTGGGACTTGGAGCAAATACGAAAGAACCGCTACTCATGATTATTACAACGGCGGGAGTAGATTTGACATATCCATGTTACACGATGGAATATACCTATTGCTCAAGAATTTTGGATCCGTCTTCCGATGTAGAAGATGAGGAATATTTGGTAGACATCTGCGAAATGGATGCGGAAGATTATGCTGATGTAGAAAAGCTCGGAAATGAGGAGCTGTGGCATAAGGCAAATCCAATCCGAATGACTTACGAAGACGGACAAGATAAAATCCGAGGAGAATACAAGATAGCAAAAGAAATCCCAGAACACATGACGGCATTTTTGACAAAATGTCTAAATGTATGGGTACAGGCACAGGAGAATGGATACATGGATATGGCAAAATGGAAAGCCTGCCAGGTTGACAAAATACCGATTGATACAAAAGGAATGAGTGTGTATGTGGGATTTGATATGTCGGCGAAGATTGACTTAACATCGGTTGCGTTTATCATTCCGTTTTTGTCGGGAGAATATGATAACACGAATCAGGAAATCGTAAAGTACATTGTATATTCACATTCCTTCATCCCAAATCGGGAGAAGCTGATCGAGAGAAAAAGTCGCGATAAAGTGGACTACGATGCCTGGGAAAGGATGGGATATCTCACTGTTACCGATACGCCGATTGTGGATCAGAATGCAGTATTGAAATACGTGAAAGATACCTGCGAGAAAAATAAGTGGAATATTGAGTGCTTATGTTTTGACCCGGCAAATGCAGCGAAGCTTATGATGGATTTATCGAACGAGGGATATATCGTAGAAGAGGTATTCCAAAGTCATAAATCCCTGAACGAATCTACGCAGGGATTCCGGGAACAGGTGTATAGCAAAAATATACTTTATACATACAATCCATTGCTCAATTTTGCAATGAGTAATGCGGTGATCCGACAGAATCAGGGACTGATAAAGATTGACAAAGATGCAACGACAAAAAGAATTGACCCAGTGGATGCTATTTTGTGCGCATTTAAACTGGCAGTATATCACGAATTTACTTCCAGCTTTTTGGAAGCGATTGATAGTTTTTTGGAAAGTGAATGGTAAAAATGAAAATTGTGGACAGAATTAAAGGTGCGTGGAACGTACTGATGCACCCAGTGGCAGATCTGAATAGTCCGGAATTGTTGGAATGGCTGGGAATTGACAGCCGCAATCAGAGTCTGATCAGTGAAGTAACCTATTACACTTGCATGAAAATGTTGAGCGAGACAATAGGAAAACTGCCATTGAAATATTATCAGGAAACAGACCGCGGAAGAATCCGGGCAGAGCCGGATGAAATGACAAAGTTATTGACAATACGACCAAATCCGATCATGACTCCAACAACATTATGGAGTGCGGTAGAAATGAATTGTCAGCATTATGGAAATGCTTTTGTATGGATGAGAAAAGTATTTGAAAGAAAAAAATACGGAGGAGAATACAAGACATTAGACTTGTGGCTGATGCAGAGCAACTATGTGATGGTACTGATGGATGATGTTGGGATTTTCGGAGGAAAAGGGAAAATCTATTATCAGTACAGTGATCCTAAAAGCGGGGAACAGTATCTGTTTAAAAGCGAAGATGTGATGCATTTTAAAACATGGTACAGCTTGGATGGAATCATGGGAGAGCCGGTCCGTAAGATCTTGCAGGACACAGTCGGCGGAGCATTGGAAAGTCAAAACTTTATGAACCGGCTATATGAGCAGGGATTGACTGCAAGTATGGCGATGCAATATATCGGAGATCTCGATGCAGCGAAAAGGAAGCAACTGGAAAATAAGTTTGCAAAAGCTCTGACTGGTCCGAAAAATGCAGGGAAAGTGATCCCGGTACCGATTGGATTGCAGCTGACACCGCTAAAGATGTCTTTGACAGATGCCCAATTTTTTGAATTAAAAAAATATTCCGCACTCCAGATTGCAGGGGCGTTTGGAATCAAACCGAATCAGATCAATAATTATGAGAAGTCCAGCTATGCGAACTCAGAAACGCAGCAGCTGGCTTTTTTAGTTGATACAATGGCGTACAGATTAAAAATGTACGAAGAAGAAATAAACTACAAAGCGCTATCCGGACAAAAACAAAAGGATGGATTTTTCTATAAATTTAATGAAAAGGCGATTCTTCGTGCGGATAGCCAGTCTCAGATGGAAAGCCTGACGAAGGCGGTAAACAATGGAATCTACACTCAAAATGAAGCAAGGGAATATCTGGATAAACCGGCAAAAGAGGGTGGAGATGTCTTGATGGTAAATGGAAATTATATTCCGATCACAATGGTAGGAAAGCAGTACGAAAAAGGAGGTGGAGATAATGGCGGTGATTGATGTAAGAGGGGACATTATCCCAAATGACACAAAATGGATTTATGACTGGCTGGAATGGGACAGCACATGCCCGAACGACATCAAAAATGCTTTGGAAACAAAAGAAGCAGGGGAAACACTTACGGTATTGATTAACTCTGGAGGCGGATCTGTAATGGCGGGGCAGGAAATTTATTCGCTGCTTTACGGAAGGAATGACGTAGAGATACAGATTCAGTCGATGGCAGGAAGCGCAGCAGGTGTGATTGCAATGTCGAACAGAAGCAAGATCAGTCCGGTTGCGATGATTATGGTACACAATGTATCTATGAGTGGGGCAAGCGGAGATTATCATGCGATGGAAAAAAATGCGGAAGTACTCAGGCAAATGAATGCGGCACTTGCAGCAGCATTTATGGCCAAAACAGGAAAGACGCAAGAAGAGATTTTAGAAATTATGGATCGAGAGACTTGGATGACTGCAAATCAGGCAGTGGAGATGGGATTTGCGGATGAAATGATTTCGGATGCTGTAGAGTACACAAATGATTTGTGGGGAATGCGTCTGACGGATGAAATCAGGGAAAAGGTGATCCGCGAGAAAAATGAAAAGGAACACACAGAAGCAAGGAAACAAGAAATTTTAGATGGTTTAGACATGTATGGTGTTTAAGGAAAGGAAGCAATATGAGTGAAAGATTATTAAACCTTTTGGATATGATCAATGCAAAAAAAGCAGAAGTAAAAAATTTGGTAGAGGCAGGGAACTTAGATGAGGCAGAAGCTGCTAAAAATGAACTAAAAAATATGCAGAGAGAATTTGACCTGTTAAAAGATATTGAAGACGCAGAGTTTGAAAATACGCAACAGCGCGTAAACACCGGAGAAGTGACACCAATCACAAACACAGAAGATAGTGTGGCAGAATTTGCTAATGCGGCAAGACATGGTTTTCGCGTATCAAATTCACTGAGTTCAGGTATGCGCGAGAGTTCGGATCCAGATGGAGGATATATCGTACCAGAAGATATCCAAACAAGAATTAATAGTTGGAAAGAAGCGGAGTTCTCACTGGAATCATTGATTTCTGTAGAAAATGTAAAGAGGAATAAGGGACAGAGAACTTACGAGAAGAGAGCCACGATGACAGGATTTGAAGACATTGAAGAAGGTGGAGAACTTCAGGAGATGGATACACCGCAATTTGAGAGAATCAAATACGATATTCAGGATCGTGGAGGATGGCTGCCGCTTACCAATGATCTGCTAAGCGATACAGATCAAAATATCACAGAAATTATTACAAAATGGATTGCAAGAAAGAGTAATGCAACAAGCAATCAGAAAGTGATCGGCCTTATCAATACAAAAGAGGTAAGCCAAATTGAAACGATGGACGAAATCAAAAAAGCTATCATCGTTACTCTAGGCGCTGCTTATAGAGCGGGATCGAAGATTCTTACAAACGATGATGGATTATTTTTCTTCTCCACATTAAAAGATAATAACGGAAGAGATTTATTGCAGCCAAATCCAATGGATGCAATGCAGATGTATCTCTCTGTGGGGCCGATTAAGGTGCCGATTATTGCAGTACCAAATAAAGTGATTGCATCGGATGTAAAAGAAAAAGGGAAATTAAAGATTCCGATGGTATGTGGAGATTTTAAGGAAGCATTTAAAAAATACGATAGACAGAGAACAAGCATCATGTCATCTAATGTAGCAGTAGCAGGAAGCCTAAATGCGTTCACACAAAACATGACACTGGTCCGGGCAATCGAAAGAAATGACTACAAAGTATTGGACAACATGGCATATACAAATATGCAGATGGTTGTTAATGATGAGTCTGTTATGGGGGAATGATAATTCATAGCCCAAGCAGCGGTCTGTACAGTGCTGGGGAACTGAAAGACATGACCATAAAAGAAATTAGGAAACTGGCAGAAGGACAGGGCTATGAAATTACAAGGACTGCAAAGAAAGATATCATCGAAGAATACATGCGGCAGCAGGAGGAAAAGTAATGTTTGATACGATCAAAGCACGTTGCGGGATTGCGAAGAACGTGAAGATATACGATGATGATATCCACATGTACATGTCAGACAGCCTTTTGGATTTAAGAGATTCAGGAGTGCCGGAAAAAACGATAGAAAATGCGGACGAGCGTGTGATTACTGCAGTGACACTGTATGTAAAGGCGCATATCGGGAACGATCGCTCCGATACAGAAAAATATATGAAATTGTACCGGGATAAGGTGTTCCGGCTTACTCTGGATGAGGAGGAATGACAAATGTGGAATGGAAGCATCCAACTGCCAATCCGAAAAGAAGTTTTGAAAAATGAAAACGGGTTTGAGGAAGAGAGGTATATTTTTTCGGAAGGAATCCCAGCCAATGTTACGGATACGACAAGAACGGATGAAACGCTTGGAAAGCAATGCGGATATCAAGCGGACATTACGGTGGAAATCCTTGCATGCAATTATTACGGAGAACCCATTTTCCGGGATGAAGCAACCGGGATCGAATATGAAGTAAAAAGAAGTTATAAGCCACCAAAGACGATGAATATCATTTTGACTGGGGAAATGAGGGAACATGGCAAAATTTGAAGCAAAAGGAATCGACGAGATGATGCAGGAACTGAATGCATTGGAGGTAGAAGAGATTGCTCCAAAAATGCTGGAAGAATCTGTACCGATTCTGGAAGAAGCGGTAAAAATAGAAGTGGGAAAGCACGAAGACACAGGAGATATGTACGAATCCATCCGTGCTACGAAAGCAAATAGAAATAAAAATGGATATTATATTTGCGTGAGGCCGACTGGTTATGCATCATTAAAAAAGTGGAAAAATTCGCGAAAGAAACGAAGAGGAGCTAAAAGAGAACGCGTAAGAAACATGGAAAAACTGGTCTATCTGGAGTACGGAACTTCCAGACAGACGGCGCGACCGGTACTGACGCGCGCTGTAAATAAAGCAGAAGGAGCGGTTGTTCGGAAAATGCAGGAAGTATTTGACCGGGAGGTTGATGCTATGTGACAGTGTTTGAAAAGATTATAGAGGCGATCGAGCCATTTGGATTTCCGTACACACCGGGAGTTTATAAAGGAGAGGAAAAACACTGGTTTACCTTTAATTATGTGGATGACCGGGGAAATCTTTATGCAGACGATGAGCCACAGAGCGTACTTGCCACAGTGCAGGTACATTTTTTTATGCCGTACAACGAAGATTTTGTACGGATCAAAAATAAAATCAGGGATGCGATTTTCCGGCAGGGATTTACTTTTCCGGAGATTGAGATTTTAAGTGACACAGATCCGCAGATCAGACACTTGGTGTTCGAATGCGAAATAGAAGAGGAGGAATAATATGGCATATATTGGACTTAGAAAACCGATTATTGGAAAAATGGCAACAAAAACAACTTACGGAGAACCGTTCGCGCTTGGAAAAGCAATTGGATTGCAGATCACGCCAAATTATGCAGAGGGATCACTTTTTGCAGATGATGTACAAGCGGAGTACGATAAAGCATTCAGCTTTGCAGAGGTAACATTAAATACCAGTACAATTCCGGTAAAAGCACATGAAGAGATGTTTGGCCACACGGTTAGCGATGAACTGGAAAAGAAAAGTATAGAATATGACGTGGATGACCAGAACAATTATGTTGGAATGGGGTGGATTACACAGGAAATCGTAAGCGGAGTAAGATCGTTTACAGGCAATTTCCTGTATAAAGTGAAGTTTTCCGAGCCTTCGGAAGATTACTCCACGAAAGGAGAAAACATTGAGTACAAAACTCCAAGTATAAGCGGCAGAGCGGTGGCGAACGAAGAGGGAAAATGGAAATCTGTAGAAATATTTAAGACAGAAAAAGAGGCTATGGATTGGATCAACAAGAAATTCGGAAAAATGGAATAAGAGGAAGAAAAAAGATGTTTGAAGGAGTAAACTATATAGAATTATCTGGCGAGAAACTACCAATCAAATGCGATATGGTAGTATTAGAAAAAATCCAAGAGGAATACAAAGATTTGGATGCATTTGAAGAAAAATTAAACGGATTCACACCAAATCGCAATGCAGATGGAGAAATTGAAACGAACGAAGAAGGCCTGGCAATTGGAACCTTTAGAACCCCGAATATCAAGACCGTAAATCAAACGCTGTTTTGGATGGTACAGGAAGGTCTGGAAATTGAAGCAGAAAAGAAAAAAGAACCGTCAAAAGAGATTGACAAAAAAGAGCTACTCAGAAAAATTGATATTACTCCGGGAGAACTGGGGAAAGAGCTACATAAGGAATTTCTAAAATGCTTCGCAAGAAAAAACGCAGTGACCACGCAGAGGGAGAAGACGGAGGTTCCGAACAAATAAACTTTGCGTGGATTGTGTGTATGGGCATGCAGATGGGATACTCTGAAAATGAGATTGCACACATGTATTTCGGAAAGTGGTGCGATCTATTTACAGAGTATAAGAAGATACATAACATGCGAATAGAGCGCATGATCTTTGAAGAAAAGAAAGTGACTTCCATGCTGGATTTATAAAGGCGTATATGGTAGAATAAAGTCAAGGAGGCGAGGGAAATGGATGAAAAGAAAACAAAAGCAGTAATCTATTTGAAGATTGTCTTTTTGACCATGATATACTTAGGACAGAGACATCCATGCATGACAGTCGGGCTGATGGTCTGGTGCATGGGCTGTACCGGTATTGCAATTTCAAGATCGTTTTCTCTTGGTATGATGCTGATTATAGGTGTGGTCGGGATCATAGTCGTTATCCGGTGGATGTTTAACACGCTGGAAGACTTTGGAAGCGAACGAAAAAAGGTGCAAAGGAAATTGCGGAAAAAAGAAGCGTTTGAGAAATATCTTAAGTTTTTGGAACAAGGATTGTTATAGAGCCGCTTACTGTAAAAGGTAGGTGGCTTTTATCAAAAAAAAATAAATTTGTCTGGCAAAAGTGTTGACATATGCCCGACAAAAGTGTATAATATAATTACAGTTAAGGAAGAACTTAACAAGTAGGCAGGCAAGTAGCCGGAAAGGAGAGCATATGAACGAGATGACAGAAAAAGAAATGCAGACAGTAAAGATGTCAACTCTGTATCAGCTTCGATTAATTATCTCAACGGGGGATAAAACAGAGTATACCAGAGATGAGATTTTGGAACTGTTAGACAAAATCGCAACAGCAAAAGAACAAAATTAAAAAAGCTCTGCTTAATAAATAAGCAAAGCCACAAACAAAAAAATGAGCGGTACTTGCCACCGCTCAATACCAATTACAGAATATCACAGGGTTAAAAGAAAGGCAAGAGGGTTCCGGTGGAAAAGAAAAAAATGGGCAGACCAACAGATAATCCGAGGCCAAACAAACTCAGTATTCGAATCAGTGATGAAGATAAGCAAATACTGGAAGAATACTGTCAAAAAGAAAATGTAAATAGAACAGAAGCTATAAGCAGAGGTATTAAGAAATTGAGGTCTGTATTATAAAAAGGAAAGTGAACATCTATCAGAAATGGTAGGTGTTCTTTTTTATACTCAAAATAAGGTGGTGAAAGAATGGGACAGAAGAAAATAGGTGCATTTATTACGTTGGAAGGAGAAAAAGAGTTCCGATCAGCGGTAGCGTCATGCAATAAGAACCTGGCTACAATGAAATCAGAGATGAAGTTGGTGGAGGCACAGACTGCCGGATCAGCCAATTCGCTGGCGACATTGAGAAAGAAGCATGAAACACTTACGAAAACTTTAGAAGAGCATGAGCAAAAGGAAGAGGCACTGCGAAAAGGATTGTCCCATGCGGAACAAGAATATGAAAGAGTAGGGAATGCTCTTGCAGAATATAAAGAAAAACTTGCCAGGGCAGAGAAAAGTCTCAGTGAAATGGAGCAGGCATCTGATACGACAGAGGAAGCGCTGGAAGAACAGAGGCAGGCGGTTGAGAAACTCAATGAAATTGTAGAAAAAGGAGAATCCACTTATCAGAGGTCAGCGGATCGTGTCCAAGACTGGAAGAAACAGTTAAACAATGCGGAAGCGCAGACAATCCGCACAACTCGTGCATTGAATGAGAATGCCGCATATATGAAAGAAGCGGAGCAGGCAACGGATCAGTGCGCTACGAGTATTGATGAGTTTGGAAATAGGGCGAATAACCTCGCTGACGAACTGACAAAGACATCTACAATCATCAAAGCAAATTTTATCAATACGTTAGTAGAATCTGGAAAGAACCTGACATCAGATATGTTCCGAAGCGCAGTACAAGGAACATTAGAACTTCAGGAAGCGCAGAATCAGCTACAAGCAAGCACTGGAGCTACCGAGCAGGCGACAGAATACTACGGCGAGACGATGGAGAAGGTGTACAAAGCCGGATATGGCGACTCGATCCGTGATGTAGCTGACGCAATGGCTTTGGTTAAACAATATACAAATGAAACGGATTCATCCAAACTGCAAGAACTTGCCGAGGGAGGAATGGTACTCCAGGATGTATTCGGAATGGATTTAAGTGAGTCTATCCGTGGTGTTGATGCGCTAATGGAAAATATGGGGCTTACAGCTGGAGAAGCCTTTGATTTTATCACAAAAGGCGCACAGAATGGATTGGACAAGTCGGGAGAATTGGCGGATAACATTGCCGAGTACAGTTCGCTGTGGGCGCAGGCGGGATTTTCTGCCGAAGAGATGTTTACCATTCTTCAGAATGGTCTTGATTCCGGTGCGTACAATCTCGACAAGGTAAATGATTATGTAAAAGAGTTCGGAATATCTATGTCGGATGGCAGGATTGAAGAAAATCTGAATGCATTTTCGAAAGGAACGCAAGATTTATTCCAGGCATGGAAAAATGGAGAGGTAACAACGAAAGAAGTGTTTCACTCCGTCATTTCCGATCTTGCCAGCATGGAAAATCAGCAGCAAGCACTTACGATTGCAAGTAATACATGGAGCGCTTTAGGAGAAGATAATGCCATGAAAGTGATCACATCCTTGAAACAGGCAAACAATGCCTACAAGAATGTGAAAGGAACGATGGAAAGCATTAAAGATATCAAGTACGACAGTGTGGCCAATCAATGGAAGACTCTAGGAAGAACTTTCCAGTCAGAAGTGATCACGCCAGTACTGAAAGATTTTCTTCCGCCAGCGCAAAAGGGAATGAAAGTTCTTGCAGATAATATTGAGGTTATTATACCGGTAGCAAAAGTAGCAGGAACGACTATCGGAACGATGTTTGTAGTAAAAAAGTCGAAGAATCTGATTAAGGATCTCAAGGAAGTCAAAGAGGGAATCGAAGACACTACCAAGAAGGTATTAACATACATTGCAACGAAAAAAGCGGAAACAGCAGCAGAAACCGCAAATACAGTGGCGACAACAGCAGAAACAGCCGCAACAGTAGCACAGACGACAGCAACTGGTGCGGCAACAACTGCTCAGGCGGGATTAAATGCGGTGATGGCAGCTAATCCGGTCGGACTTTTAGTAACGGCAATCGGAACGGTTGTAGGAGCGTTGACGATATTTTCGAGTACCGCAGAAAATGCGAAAGAGGAAACCGGAGCATTAGGAGAGAAGACTGAAGAGGTAAACGCGAAAATTCAGGATGCCACACAAGGGCTGAAAGATGCCATGAAGGGCGTGGAAGAATCGGTTGATTCTTTGAATGCAAAGAAAATGCTTTCTGATGACTTAGTCACAGAACTTTACGCTTTGGCAGATGGAGCAGGAAACTCAGCGAAAGAGATCGGAAAGATGCAGATCATTGTCGGAGAATTAAACTCTCTCTTTCCGGACTTGAATCTGACCATAGATGAAAATACTGGTGCTTTAAATAAAAATGAAGCACAGACAAAAAAGTCTATTGAAGCATCCTTAAATTTTGCGAAAGCGCAGGCAGCTCAAGAGCAATCAAAAGAAATCATTGAAGAACTTACAAAAGCGGACATCGCAAGATATGAAGCGGAAGCAAATCTGGAAGAAATCGGTACAAAGATCGGAGAACTGGATAAAAAGAGGAACAAAATCTCTGAAGAAGCAACGAAGGCTACTGAAAAAGGCGAAGCGGCAACTGTTAAATACAATGGGAAATTAATGGATTCACAAACCGCTTTGGAAAAAATTGCTGAAAAAGAAAATGCGCTGAACGAGAAACGTGAAGAGCAAGAAGAAAAGTTAAAAACTTTAAATGATACTTATGATGCGGCGAATGAGAAGTATTTAAGCACCAGTGAGTACATACAAGATCTGACCGACAAAATGAATGGAAACACAGATGCAACGAATGACAATACCGAGTCGAAGAAAGGCAATGCTGAAGCAGAACAAAAAAAGCAGGAAGCAGCTGCTATGAGCATCGAAGTAGCTGGCCAGGAAACGCAGGCCTATAGAAACCTTTCAGCAGCACAGCAGGAAATGGCGGTTAATGTGACGAATGGTGTGTTGAGCATGCAGGAAAGCGTGCAGGGAGCATTGCAGTCGCAGATGGATATGTTTACAGCGTTTGATGGTGGTGTTCAGATATCCACGGAGCAGCTGCTGGCCAATATGCAATCTCAGGTTGATGGAGTAATGCAATGGGAACAGAACCTGACTGCATTGGCAGATAAAGGTATCAATCAGGGCATCTTGCAAAAGCTTTCGGAAATGGGACCGCAGGGATCTGGATATGTGGCAGCATTTAATTCGATGACGGATGAAGAATTAAAGAAAGCAAATGAACTTTGGAGCCAAAGTGTTGACATCAAGGGAATGACAGATCAATGGGGACAGGAATTACTTGCATCAGGTGCAGAAAATATCGCTGGAGGGCTTGAAAATCTCACACCGATCATGGAAGAAAGTGGAGCCAATACGGTAATGGGACTTGTGCGAGGAATGCAGGAAGCCCAGAGAGCTGCGGAAGCTTCCGGAGAAGATCTCGGTGTAAAAACAATAGATTCCGTCAATAAAGGCTTAGGATGTGCATCTCCATCCAGAAAGACGAAGGAATCTGGACAGAATGTGGATCGCGGATTGGTAAATGGAATCAACGCCGGAAAAGGAAGCGTGCAAAGTGCTGCGCAAAGCGTGGCAGTTGCTGTTGTCGGCGCGGTTCGATCGAATTTGAGTGAAGGAAGATTTTATTCCTATGGTTATAATGTCTCAGGAGGACTGGCATCTGGAATACTGGCAGGAAAATCACAGGTGATTTCGGCTGCAATTGAAGTCGCAGCAGCAGCGGAGTCGGCGGCAAAGAATAAACTGCAGATTAACTCGCCGTCAAAGGTATTTAAGAGAATTGGAGCAGGGACGATGGAAGGATATGTCCTTGGAGTACGAGGAGAAATGCAGAAGGTAAAATCTACTGTGAATGAAGCTATGAACCTTGGAGAAGGAAGAGGAGTCAGAAAAGTAGAGATGCCCGATAATAATTACAGAGAGCTTGTGAATGTAATACAGACGGCAGCAGAAGGAAGAAATGAAACACAGCAGATTGTAGTGATGATTGGGAATGAAAAAATTGATTCCTACATTATGAAGACAGTAAAAAAGGGAATTTACAATGAACAGCTTGGAAGTCAGGGGGCAAGAGGAAAACGATGTTTAGCATAACCAGAAATGGAATTAACAGTAAAATACTAGGATTTGGGATTAAACAGAGGCCGAATATACCTGCACCTGAGTTTCGATACGAGGAGATTGAAGTTCCAGGAAGAGACGGAAATCTTATCATCGAAAACGATGAGGTAGAAGATATAGAAATAGAGGTTACAATAAACTTTATGAATCACCCAGATTTGTGGGCAGAAAAGTTCCGTCAGGCGAAAGACTGGCTACTGAAAAGAAGAGACCGTGAACTGATATTCAGTGATGACGAGGAAATGTTTTATAAAGTCAAACATACGCAGATTGATACCGCAGAAAGGACGGTAAGACGTCTAGGAGAATTTGCGGTGACCTTTCTCTGTGAAGGTTATCAGTATCGTAGAGATGGACAACATGAGCATGAATTAAATGAGATCCAGTACAATCCGTATGCAAAGTCACATCCGATTTATAAAATAAAGGGGAATGGGATATGCAGAATTTATGCAAATGGAAGTGTCATGACAGCAGAAGTGCAGGGAAATTTGATAATAGACACAGAGAGAATGCTTACCTATACGGAAGCAGGAGAATTGAAAAATGTATCGGTAACCGGAAAGTATAAGAGTCTTTATTTGAAAGAAATGGAGAATAATGTGACGTGCAGTCCAGGGTTTGAAGTGAAAGTTATTCCGAACTGGAGGTGTCTGTAAATGATAGAAATCTACAGTCCAGAAAATACAAATTATGAAAAAAACGGGAACATGCCACTTATACCAAGCACAGCTACAATCAATGTTGTACTAAACGGAAGCTGGACAGCCACCTTAAAGCATCCAATTGACCAGGAGGGACGATGGAAATATATTGAGGATAATGCTGTAGTAAAGATGCCGTCTTTTAATGGCATGCAACTATTCCGGGTTAAGTCTAAGAAAAAGAGGGAGTCCGATATACAAGCCACGCTAGAACCCATTTTTCTGGATGCCCTGGGAGAGTGCTTCCTGGTCGATGTAAGACCTACGGAAAAAAACGGGCAGGAAGCATTGGAATATATGCTAGAGAAATATCCCAAATATAAGGCACAATCCAATATCTTAAAAAAAGAAACTGCTTACTATGAGAATAAAAATTTTATTGAAGCAGTCAATGGAGATGAAGAAAATGCTTTTGTAAACCGGTGGGGAGGAGAAATCATTTACGATAATTATAAGATTATTATAAATGAGCGCGCCGGAATGGATCGGGGAGTACAGATTCTTTACGGGAAAAATGTTGCAAAGGATGGGTTTTCAGAAGAAGTGGACATGAGAACCACCGTGACGCGAATTGTACCACAAGCGTACAATGGGAGAATGATTCGAGGCGAAAGACCATGGGTAGACTCGGAGCTTATCGGAAAGTATCCTGCTATTTACACGGAATTAATGAAATTTCCGGATATCAAAATGCGGGATGATGCCAATGAAGATGATGCAGAAAAGGGAATTACTATTTGCGACACCCAAGAAGAATTGGAAAATGCGTTGAGAATACGCTGCAAGGAACAATTCGAAGCGGGGGCAGACAAACCAACAGTAAATATTTCGGTGGATATGGTAGCATTGGAGAACACCGATGAATATGAAAATGTAAAGAACCTGGAGGCGGTATCACTTGGAGATACGGTACACTGCAGACATGATAAATTAGGTATCGTAACAGATGCAAGAGTTGTTGAACTGGAATACGATGCAATCAAAGAGCGGGTAGAAAATGTGGAGCTAGGGAATTACCAATACGACTACTTCGGAGAGTTATCGAGGATGGCTGCAAGAGTAGGCGGGGCAATCAGATCAGACGGAACAGTGGCAGCAGAAGTTGTATATGGAGAAATGAGCGACATCAGAGGGCGCACGATCACTCTCGGAGGTGGAAACACCCCTGGGAGCATGGAAATCAGGAATGCAAGAAAAAGAGTGGTAGGAGGAATGACGGATGCAGCGGATGCAGAAGATGATCTGAAAATATGGACCTTTGATAATATGCATTTGACGATCGGGAAGAACATGATTATAAACCGGCAGAAGACATTAAGCGGGAAAGCTATTTTTTCGGATGAAAGCTACTTGGAATTTGAAAATGGATTGCTTGTCAGAGGGAAGACTGCAAACGGCGAAGTAGTACAAGAAAGACAGAGGCTATTCACACTAAGAGGATATATCGAGAACGGCACTGAATGTGCGAAAAAATTAAATCAACAATATGGGTGGAGCAGGAATGCAATCGTAGCATGGATGGCCAATGCGCAGCAGGAAAGTTCACTTAATCCGGCGGCGTTCCAGGGAGGAGCCGGAGACTGGAGTCAGGGCGTAGGCTACATGCAGTGGACACCGGGAACAAACTTGCAGATAAGGGCACAGGCGATCGGACGTACCGATTATCTGACGACAGATTGTCAGCTGGCGGTCATTGATTATGAGAGGCGGACTGGTCTCCAGTATTATCCGACAGACTCTTATAACATAACTTTTGACGAGTTTATTAAATCATCTGCGGATGTTGAGTGGCTTACGATGGCATGGCTAAAAAATTATGAGCGTGCCGGAATTGAGGCGGCGGGAAATCGTCTACAATACGCAAGAGAATGGAATAGTAGGATTGATGGGATTTTAAAAAATGTCGTAGAAGAAGCCGTGAAGTGGGCAATCGGAATCGCGAATGATGATAGCCACGGATATGATCAGGGACATCGAGATGGACCGGATTATGACTGCTCGTCGCTAATATGCTGGGCATACTTTAATGCCGGTTTAAATACAAGACCAGGATATACACCTGCAACCTTCACAATGAGGGAAGTGTTTATGGCAGCAGGATTTGAAGATGCGACATCGCAAATAAATCTATCCACCGGAGAGGGAGTTATGAGAGGAGACGTTCTTTTGAATATCCAGAATCACACCGCGATGTCAATTGGAAACGGTCAGCTTGTGCAGGCGAGCCAAAACGAGATTGGAGGCATTGTCGGAGGACAAACAGGAGATCAGACTGGCGGAGAAATCGCGACAAGAAGCTATTACAACTATCCATGGGATTGTGTATTAAGATATCCACAATATGCAGGTCCAGGACCGGTGGAAGGACTGGCTTTTGTGAAATGGATTGCCAAGGAAAGGGGAGAAAGAGATGGAAGCAACAACGATAATCAAAATTGATGCAAGAAATCCAGGACTGCCACCAAGGATATTTGCAACACAATATGATTCTGGGCGAAAAATAAGATGCTACATCGCGGGAGTAACCGGGAATGCAAGCAGAGCTCGAATTTATTGTGTAAAACCGAGCGGAAAAGAAACCTATTCGGATGGAGCAATGATAAGTGAGACATGCGTGGAATTTGAAATGACAGAGCAAATGCTTGCAGAAATCGGCGAAACGAAAGGACAGATACATTTAGTAGACACAGAGAGTTCGGTGACGACGTTTGATTTTGGAATAGAGGTCAGAAAAAATAGGATTGCGGAATCAGCCATAACATCCTCTGATGATTATAAAGCATTAGTCGAAGCGTTAAAAAAATTAGAAGGATACGATATAGTTGAAATCACGAACAGTGAGATTGATTCCCTCCAAAATACTTTATAAGAGAAAAAAGAGGGAGGTGAAAAAGAATGCTGATAGCGAGTTTTAATAAGACAGACTATGTAAGAATAGAAGGACTAACGCAATGGGATAGAGGAAGAAAACTAAAAATCTGCGGATTAGACATAGAACAAGATCTGATTGAGATGCATTTTGCTGTAGACGGAGGAAAAGAAGCGACAAGGAGGCTTGGAGTCGTAGATGACGGAGAGGTGATTGCGGATATTCCGGATGCCTTACTTAAAATAGGAAGGAGCATTAAAGCCTACGCATATATATCTACTCGAGAACAGGGGAAAACAATCAAAATGGTGGAAATGCCCGTGGAGAAACGTGCGAAACCGCAGGAATACGAAGAACCAGAAGAGAAAGAAATTTTAGGGGAATTACTAGAAAAATTAAATAAAAAAGGAGAAGAGCTTCAGCTGGATGGAAAACAGTTGAAGCTCTTATCGAATAAGAAGCCAATCAGCTCTGTCGAGTTGCCAAGCGGAGATGGAGCTGCGGTGATAGAATCAATTACCAATCCGGAAATTGATGAAATAATGAAAGGAGAATAAGGAAGATGACGAAACAAAAAGAAACAGAAGCTGCTGTATTAGCAACGGGGAAAAAGTATTTAGACCAGGAAGGTCTTGCACACTTAGTGCAGAAAAATGATGAAAGATATGTACGACAAGAGGAAGGAAAAGGTTTATCAAAAAATGACTTTACGGACGAATACAAAAAGATTGTGGATGATTTGAATTACAAACCGATTGCAATCAACAGCTTTGCAAACAACAAGAATACAGTAGAAATTGGATCCACAGTCACAGACGTCACATTAACATGGGATTACAACAAAAAACCGAAATCAGCAAAATTGGACAATGAAGTTTTGGATGTGAATTTAACTACAAAAACACTAGCAGGACAGAGCATCAAAACAAATAAGACATGGACTCTTTCGGCAACAGATGAAAGAGATAAAACGGTAACAAAGACTACCGCAGTAACATTTTTGAATGGAGTGTACTGGGGGGTAGCGGAAAATACACTTAATCCTGATACTGGATTTGTCTTAAAACTAACAAAAGGGCTGCAAGCTAATAAAGCGAAGACATTCACAGTCACTGCGGGTGAAGGACAGCATATTTACTACGCCTTACCTACAAGATATGGAGAGGTAACATTTAATGTTGGAGGATTTGACGGTGGATTTACAAAAGTAAAAACAATCGAATTTACAAATGCAAGCGGACACACAGAATCTTACGATATCTATAAATCCGATAATGCAAACCTAGGCAAACAAACTGTTGTATGTAAATAGGGAGGATCATATGGATGTGGAAACACATGGAAGTATCTCACTTTTATCAAATAAAGAAAAACTATCACTAAAGGTAAAAGGAAGCGGAACTATAGTTGTACGCATTGGAAGCGAAAATAAAAATTATGAATTGAATGGAAAAGATGAGACGATTATAGAGCATACTTTCGGTGATCAGAGAGAGGTAGAAATACAAAATGCAAAAATAATAAGTGAAATGAATGTGGCGGAAAATGGAATTAGCAGCATTATATTAAACGGTTGTTCGAAATTGAACAAACTTTTAATATACAACAATGAAATCCGAAATTTAGACTTATCGCAAGCAGCAGAGATACAATATATCCATATGCAAAATAATCCAATCTGCAAAGATAAAGCAGCAATGGAAGCTATGATCTCAACACTTCCGGATAGAAACTATAAAGCATTTGGATCAATTGTAATGTATGATTTTATTCCGCTAAATAATGCGCTGAATGAAGAACAAAGCTCCATAAGAAACTTGCGAAAAGAGTTGGAAAAAACGTCTATCCCCAAAGATTGGTACTTTGGATCTGCTATTTTGTATCATCCGAGTGAAAAGAATAAAGTGTCAAACACAGCCATTATGTCAAATGTTGTGGATATTTGGGAATCTGCTGAATACGGGGAAGGCGCTGTATATGCTAGTTTATATGAAATGTATGTTCCGAACCAAACTGCGGAATGGACTAAAGAACAATTTTATGCAAAATACGATATTACAGCAACAGGACAAGTAGTCGAATCCACTCAAACTGAATCAAACACTTCTTACGACACAGGACACGGAACATCAACAAACAGTATCCTGATTAGTCAAGGAAATGAAATGTATGGATTGATTCCAAAGTCTAAATGTGTTGCAATCATGCGAGGAAATAATACGAATATTGATTATTATATCTCTCCAAATGTGTTTAACAAATTAACGGAATTAGAAAGATTAGATTTTGTTTTCACCTCGACTACTTGGACAACTGACAGCGAAAGAAATTACGAAGCATACGAACAGTCTATTAGAAAATGCCTAGATAGACACAAAACATTATTTTTTATCTGCTCGATGAACATGGGAGACGATGATATAAGTACAAAAGATCCATATGTAAATACTTATCATGCTCACATGGTATCAGGATGTAATCTGGATATAGACGCTTCAAATATAGAAACATATATAAGCGCCCCTTCAAACGGAGATTCGAGGATAAAGTTCACCGGAAACTATATGGGAATTAATACTCTTAGAAAGATAGGAGGAATTAATGTAGGGGGATTTGGAACTTCGAATGCAACACCTTTCCAAGCGGGAATTTTTTGTCTATTAAAAATTCTATATGAAAAGAAAAAAAGAGAATATACACTGGAGGAATTAGAACAATACACATACAATCACGCAAGACCACTGCATTACAACGAAGATAAAGTGAGTGGCTATGGAACGCTAGATTGCATGCATTTTCAGGATGCTACAAAGTATATAAAGGTAAAAACAATCGTTAAAAAGGAAGAACTATTAGACCTATCCAAGAATGATACGATTAATTCTGCTATCGAAATAATACCACCAGAAGCAACGAATCAAGATTTTAGGCTCGCAAACAAATTGGATGATAGAGACATTATAATCGACAAAGGAGTAATATACCCACAGAGAAATGATGGAAGAACAGTAAATAAAAAAATATACAGCAGTGGAAATTTGGAATTATCTGAAACCATAAATATAAAACTCCCTACGAACAAAAAGTACGAAGAAGTGAAAAGTGGTCTGATTTTTAGTTTTTCAGGATCGAATGAAAACTTAACAGAAGACATAACCGGGAAACCATTGCGAAAAACCGGAAAAATCATTCAGAAAGATAAAAAAGTAAAATTTGATTCTAACGGAGCTTTAATATGGGATAGTTTTAAAATGCCTAGACAGGTAACCATTCAATTTTGCACAGACAAAGAGGATACGGTAACATCTACAGAATATCCGGTATATTTGTACAACTCCAAAAATAATAAAGAAAAAATAATCTGTGCTTTGCAATTAGCAAAAGTAGAAAACGAACAAAAGGTAAGAAACATATTCCAACTTGGCACAAGTATCGGAAATGTATTAGCGAATTTTGGAAGCAATCACACAGGAAAATACAATGAACCATTTAATGTTTACACATTAATAATAGATTTCGATAATGGGAAAGTCATATTTTATAGAAATGGAATATCTATTTCGGCTTATCAAATATCTGATGTAAAAAGCTACATAAGTAGCACTTCATCGACAAAGGCTGCATATCGCGAAAATCTAAGAAATTTATTAAACATAGATACGATCGTGATAGGCAACAGCGGATCGCTCACGAAGGGAAGTATAAATTCTGAGATTTACGACATCAGAATTTTTGATCGGGAGCTGACACCGACGGAAGTCGTGAAGAATACAAGCGCATTAATGTGTAATGCACAATATAAAGGAGGAGAAAATATGGATTATAAAGGAAGTGTAAGCTTGATTTCTGGTCTTACACAAGCAAATGGAGGCAAGTTCCCACTTGTGGATGGAGCAGCAGTACAATTCGGAAACGAAGAAAATAAAGATGGAACGTATAAGTCTGTCGTACAGAAGATCCAAGAATTAGAAATGGGAGCTGGAAACGAAGTAATAACTGAGGATGAAATTAATGCATTATTTTAAGAGTAAAGGAGAATAAAGATTATGGCAAAATTTTTGGATTTAAGCGGATTACAACATGCAATTACAAAAATCAAAGAATGGACAAATGGACGTTTAAAAGAAGAAGTAACAATTAAAGTGGTAAAGGTAAATGGACAGCCATTAAACCCTGACGGAAGTAAGGAAGTAAATGTAGACTTATCCACTTATGCAATTAAAACAGAGGTAACACAAGAAATCGCGCAGGCTGTAAGCGGCATCCAGGGATTTGATGCGCAGGTGGTAGAGCGACTCCCACAAACTGGAAAAAAGGGAATCTTGTACTTAGTTGCAAATAGCGGAAATGGACAGAACGTCTATGACGAGTATTTGTGGGTTACAGACAAATTCGAAAAATTGGGCACTCGCGAGATTGATTTAACTGCTTATGCAAAAAAATCAGAAATTCCTACCAAAGTAAGCCAGTTGGCAAATGATAGCGGATTTCTGACAGCAGTACCAGAAGAGTATGTGACAGATTCGGAATTGTCACAAAAGGGGTATGAGACAACACAGTCCGTAGATGGAAAATTACAAAGTTATGTTAAAACAAGTGATCTTGAGACAATTACAACGGGAGAGATTGATTCACTGTTCCAGGGATAAGGAGTTGATTAAATGAAGATTTTAGGATGGACAGGGCTGCAGCATTTTTATAAGAGCTATATCGTACCGATACAAGAAAAGCTAACAAATGTCGTTACGAAAAGCATGATGTCCAATCAGCAAACAAACAACACAGGAAAAGTCCCAACGAGCGCCTTGGCATACAGCATGCAGCAGTCAATCACGAAATTAAATAGTGATTTAACTACATTGTCGCAAAAGTTTGGTGTCGGATCTGCTATAAAGGCAAAAGGCAAAAGTGACAACATTTTATATAGCTCTTACGACACCGGATTTTATTGGTATGGAGCTAGTTGCGCTGGTGCGCCAAGTGTTTACACCGGGTACATGCTTGTTTTAAGAGAGTCTGCAACAAGCAATCTTGTTAGGATTGCATTTTCTACGGACGGCAAAATTTATTATTGTGTACAGAGTGCAAATGGAAATGTTGCCATAAACTGGAAAGTGATTGGTTAGCCTAAATTGCTATTTAATTGCTCCTTTTGCTACAATAAAGCAAAAAGGAGCAATTAAAATGAATGAGGACTTAATACTTGAGGTAATACGGAGCATGCAGGGAGAAATACCAGATGAGAAGTTGCAGGAGTTACAAATGAACATGCGCTGCATACTGGAAGGATACAATGTTACAAGAAAAGAAAAAGAACTATCTATGATTGATACCGGATGGGAATTGAATCTACAAGAGTATTTATTATCCAAAAATCTGGAAGGGAAAACGCAGAGTACGATTAAAAGATACGAGTATGAATTAAAAAGATTACTATGCTATATAAATAAGCCAGTGATGAAAATTGGAGCAGGAGATGTATCCAGATACTTAAGATGTTACAAAGCGATCAGACGAGTATCGAATCAAACGCTCAAAAACGTAAGGGCTTGCTTTAGCAGTTTCTTCGGATGGCTCCGAGATCATGGAAAAATAGCAGAAAATCCAATGATGCTTGTGGAGAATGTTAAAGTGGAGCAGAGAATCAAAAAACCTTTTGATGACGAGGAAAGGGAATTACTCTTAAGAAATTGCAAATGTTTGAGGGATAAGGCACTTATGGAATTTATGTATAGCACAGCAATAAGAGTATCGGAACTTGTGAGGCTAAACGTAGAAGACGTCAGATTTGGAGAAAAGGATCTGATTGTATATGGAAAAGGGCAAAAAGAGCGGATTGTATACATAAATGATAAAGCAAATCTCTATCTCCGAGAATACCTGGAATGCAGGAAGGATACGAATAGAGCCTTGTTTGTATCAGAGAATCATCCGCATAAAAGACTTGGGAAAGCAGGAGTAGAGCACTTGATTAGAAGAACAGGGCTGAGAGCAGGGGTTGAAAAAGCGCATCCGCACAGATTCCGCCGAACGGCAGCAACAAATGCTTTGAATAGAGGAATGCCACTGCAAGAGGTATCAAAAATGTTAGGGCACAAAAAACTGGAAACAACGATGGAATACTGTACAGTAGAGCAAGAAAGTGTAAAATACCATCATAAAAAATATTTGAGCGCTTAAAATAGACAAAAATAAAGATTTATTTGCACACGCGGCACAGCCGGGTGTTATTTTTGTACTCAAAAATAGGACGAGCTACAGAAATAGAAGTAATTAAATAGCAATTTACAGAGGATAGGCAATCGTAAATCCTGCCTCTACAAAAGCTTTGGCTGCAATAAAATGGATAGAACCTGTCGTTTTAATCTTAATAGAGCAAGCAATACGCTCTCCCATTCCATCCGCACACCAAGCGTTGCTTTTAATCTCTTTTTTAGGCCTTACAGCGCTTGGCAGCGTAGCGATTCCATACTCAAATTTCCCGGAGGCATCTGAGACGAGCGCGTGATAATGGATATATACAACTCCTGCAATAACCTCAATTGTATATGTCGGATTCTTCCAATCAGTAGATTGGAATGTGTAGGTTTTCCTGATTAAATCACTATTTCCACGAGCCGCAGACTTTCCAGGCTATAAAAGCGCCATCAACATTTACATCAGATATAAGCATCAGTTTTCCGGTAGTGTACCACTCGTGCGAAACTTTCGGGAAACCTCCGGAATATCTCGGTGCGGCAGTACTCCAAACCTTGCCTTTAAAACCATATTTGGATAAATCCAGGGTTTTACTATATCCACCGCGCGATGGATCGCTGGCAAGTCCTTTATTAGGGAATGTACCAAAAACCTCCATGTATCCATTAGGGTACTTTACACACCCATAAATGTCCTCTGTCAGCTTTGTATGTCCACCAATTAAATCACTAATTAAAAAAGAAAGAAGGAAAAAATATGGAAAAAGTAAAATTTGGAACAGAAAAATTTGAATTGACTGTAAATGGTGTAGATCCATTTACAAAAGGAATGCTTACATTAAGCTTTATTCCTGCGGGAAAAACCTTAAAAGAAGTAGAAGACTTATTGATGAATCCACAGAATACCAAGCGGATTGAAGTGCTAAACGAACAGGATGAGACAGAACAGGTATTAGTTGGATATGTAGACCTAAAGATCTTAAAGATTACTAAAGACCAGGAATTGGAATACCTCTCCGAAGAAGGAGTAAGAAGAGATGTCATCACGGCAGTCTTAAAAGAAAAAAGTTTAAAAGAGAGTGTAACAAACCTGGAGAAGGGGCAGCAGACACAGGACGGAGCAATCGCAGAACTTGCGGAAATCGTTGGAACAATGGCAGAAGGGGGTATGGCATAATGGTGGCTTTTTATGTGGACAAGATCAAAAACAAAATCATGAATCCAGACACAAAGCAGGCATGGAAGCTGGAAGATGTACCCAATCTGTGGAGGAAAAAAACAGAAAAAGCATTGGCAGAGTAAAATGCTTAGGAGTTATGTGCTGCCAGTCAGCTCCTAAAGGGGAAAAGAAAGGAAAGTGAGGGAATTGAAGAAGAACATGGAAAAATTATTTAACAACTTAAGTATGGTAATCGGTGCGGTAGGAGGAGTTATCGTATACTGGCTCGGAGGGTGGGACATTTTGCTAAAAACGATCCTATTTTTAGCTATAGTTGACTATGCGACAGGTATTTTAAAAGCAGTGCATCAAAATCAGCTCTCATCAGAGATCGGATTCAAGGGATTGCTTAAAAAAATAACAATGTTTATCGTGATTGCAGTAGCATTTGCAATACAAAAATTATTAAATGATACCGTTCCTCTGCGAGAAGTAGTGATAATGTTTTATATCGCGAATGAGGGTATTAGTTTGTTGGAAAATGCAGCTGTTATGGCTCCGATACCGGAAAAATTAAAAAATGTATTATTGCAATTAAGGGAAAATGATTCAGAGGGCGAGTGATCGTCCTCTTTTCGTAAAAAGAAGGAAGGAGAAAGAATATGGCACATTTATTTGTAATCGCAGGACATGGAGCAGGAGATCCAGGAGCATGTGCAAACGGTTTTAGCGAGGCGGAAAGAGTAAGAGCATTGGCTACTAGAGTAAAAGCTATCGGTGGAGACAATGTAACTC